>Ga0209208_10002336_pt1 | contig 27161 bp, 25 predicted proteins | sample S1TSphfallax_3_FD_187694 | JGI IMG/M metagenome (GOLD analysis project Ga0209208, IMG submission 187694) | Host-associated microbial communities from peat moss isolated from Minnesota, USA - S1T2_Fd - Sphagnum fallax MG (SPAdes) (version 2) | ecosystem: Host-associated > Plants > Peat moss >...
CTTTCAAGGGTAGGGAATTAAAGAAGAGCCAAAAGGCTTGTAAAATAGGGGTCGGAAGGAGGCAGTGAAAATAACCAGGGTGTAAGGACTCAAAGAGAAGACATGGTCAGAAGAAGAAATGAAGAATTAAGAGAATGGACCCGAAAAGTTATTGAAAAAATGCCACATTTGACAAAACCGCAAGCAGTAGTACTGGCAATGTGGAGTTTTGGCATCGTAATGACGCAATCTTGTGGATTATCGACGGTAGCAGCATTTATAGCCGCGATTGTTGGCAAGAAAGAAAATACGGTGCGCCAACAACTGAGAGAATGGTACAAAGATGCAAAACATAAGACCAAGAGTGGCAAAACAGAGGATGAAACGAAGATTGGTCGGACGGCAATAGATGTAACAATGTGCTTCGCACCTTTAATGATGTGGGTACTGAGCCTATGGACAGAAGGTGATGAGATTTTAGATTTTGGATTTTGGATTTTGGATTTTGGATTTTGGATTAGGAACTAGCGAGTTGGGAGCAGGTGTTGGGTATTTTCCTTAGTAACTCCCTCTTGAATCTAAAATCTAAAATCCAAAATCTAAAATTGTTCTGTTGCACATCGCCATCACCAGCAAAATCCGGTGGTTCGGACTTTGAGTTGTTTTCACCGGGGCTTTTTGATGATTCAAGCGGCTATCTTTAATCGTCTGCCTTTACCTTTCGGTCGTTTTTTTCCTTTACCTTGGCCGAGTTTCGTTTCACCTCCTGATGTTTCTCAATTTACCTTGTCTTCTGCTTAACTTTTAATTCCCTACCCTTGAAAGCTCTACTCCCCTGGGAATTCGATATTTTTTTAGTTGGAAGTCCCTTAGAGGGGTTTTAGCATTAAGGGCCACAGACGTCAGCCAAAATATGAGCTATCGCTTTTGGCAGAGCCGGGCCGTTACTAGCCAGAAGAGTGCGATGGCATTCGCGAAGCATCTCGTAGAGATAACGCCCGCTTTATAGCGATCGCTATACAACCGCTCATAAGAAAACTCGGTAAGTGGGAAACGAGCGTATGACTTTCTGTACGGATCAAATAGAATCGTTGCTCCGCTTCTGCCAGCGTCTTGATCACTTCGGTAATGGCAACTGACACCATTTCTTACCTAGGGCTTGCCCAATATTGCTAGAACCTATTCTAAATAAAGGTTTCAATCGTTTTTATTCCAGACAAGTGCAAGACTATGGTAAATACACGTTCAAAATCCCTGCACTTTGGTAGAAAATCGTGGGGTGAATTTGAAAAACCAACCCCCGAAGTTCCCATTTTAGGCACTGTGTGTCACCTAGATTCGATTTGTGGAGTTTTTCAGCATTTCTTACCTATAATGTCTTATTCTACTGCCTTTCTTTCCCCTCTTGTTTTTTATAAAAAGTTTAAAGCTAATAAATCACAAAGTATTATCGCCCCCAATATGTAAAGAGCCTTGGTCGTGCGTTCTACCCTGACCCAAATTTGGTGGTAGGAAAGTTCGTGATTCTGGAGGAGAAGGAATGCTGGAGGGCTAAAGATGAAGGGTAGTAGTTGGCTAAGTAAAAGTCGCGCAAAAAAGTTTATGTACCACAAGAATTTGCTCGCCATATCCTGATTATACTGCCAAGGATAGGCAACTTTAGCCAGGTACACCAAAGCTTTTGTATCAGCTAACCGCAAAGATTCGTACAAAGGCAAACTGCGCGAGAGTTCATCGTTACTTTCAGCCATAGCTGTATGTAGAGTGCATACATCCTCCAATGCCGAATTTACTCCCTGTCCGATATCTGGAGGAAAGCAGTGAATTGCATCCCCCAACAGGGCAATTCCCGTTACTGAAGACTGGGGTTGTTCTTGGGTTAACAAGAAGTACAAGCCGGAACAGTATTGGGGAGTAGGAAAATAACCACCTGCACTTTTAGCAAATCTCTCCACTTCTTCCGGTGTCACTATTTGCCCTACGGGTAATTGGGGAAAGGCTTGCTCAAAAAAATTGTACAGTTCCTCAGTGGTTTTCAACTCCCATATCTGATGGTCTGGGTATTTAATAATATTGGCTTGACGGGGTTCATCGGGATTTTTTAGAGGTAGTATACCCAGGGAAACAGATCGTCGGCGATCGCTCAAGGCTCCCCTAATTGAGTATGCTGTGGTGCTTACGGCGTGTTCATTCTCTCTATGATCAAGGGGAAAATTTGGTGGTAGGGTTAATACCTTATATCTAAGTCCTGAACTAGGGGAGGGAAAAAGCTGCATTTCAAATTTACTTGAGGTAGGTTGATCCCACTGCTTTAAGGTACTCCGGACCAGAGAATTCAGACCATCACAACCAATTAAAAAATCAGGTTCATATTTGTCAATATGATCGGCTTGTGTGTGAACTACAACTTCTAACTTATTTACATCTTTTTTGTTGATTGCCACACATTTGGTATTGAATAAGACAGTAATATGATCTTGCCAATTTTTGGTGATTTCCTGGTATAACAGAAGGACAAATATCCTACGGGGTAGCCAATATGCAGTCTTCCTCTTTGCGTCTACAGTAGGTAATTTAGAGGTTTTGCGATCGCCATTTGGTTCAATCTTGGTTAAGTAAAACTCCGTACTGGGAACACTAATAGCTGCTAACTGGGTTGTAAGTCCCAGGAAGTCCGTGAGTTTTTGTCCCCGACCATCAATTTGATAATTAAATGACTTGTCGGGTTCATAATAATCAGCCGTAGCACGTTGTTCCAAGACCGTAATATTTTTCCAACCGCGTTTAGCCAACATTAAAGCGGTGGCAAGTCCAGCAGGTCCACCACCAACAATTAAAGTTTTCTTTTGTGCAAATGATGCTTCAGTTGCCATAAAGAAATGCCAAATATCTTGTTTTTAAGCCGAGGCCCCTATAACTATAGCACCAGTGGCAAATAGGGTCCTCATCCTGAGCATTGAACTTCAGTTTATATCATTATCCTTACTTGCCAGATCTAAAGGCTATGATAAATACGCAAACAAGATATGATATAACTATGGCAAAGTATGTTGTGTGGGGAAGTTACTGCGAAGACGTTTTAGAAAAACGTGTTCCCTATCGTCAAGCGCACCTAGACGGACTAGCAAAACAAAAAGAAGCCGGAGTCCTCATTACTATCGGTCCCACTAAGGATATAACTCAAGTTTTTGGCATTTATGAAGCGGACACCGAAGCCACAATACGCCAGTTAATTGAAGCTGATCCCTACTGGCAAAATGGCATTTGGACTGAATATTTTGTCAAAGAGTGGATTCAGACTTTTTAGCTGGGAACTGGAATTGTTACTTTCCGTCTACACGTCTTGCTGTTATTATAGATACAGCTTGGGGAACTCCGCTGTTTACCTGTAACTCTAGTAATTTCTTCTGAGAAGGTGCTTCTATGAATAGAATATTGCAGACTACGCTGATATCCAGTTTAATGGTAGCAACTTTAGGCACAATGACCTTAATTCCCTCCCAAAGAGCCGCTGCCGATCCGCATATTATCCGTGACATAGGTATTGGTGCTGGGGCCAACGTATTATCTGGAGGAATCAGAGGACATGGCTCGGTCTTACATAACGCCGTCAAGGGTGCTGCTGCGGGGACTGCCGTTAACTTAGTTAACAGTACCAGAAGCCCTTATCACCAAAAGCATCGTAATCTGGTTCAAGATGTGGGAGTTGGTGCAGCAGCTAGCACAGCCACTGGGGCTATTTTTTACCATCATAGACATGTCTTAGGTGATGCAGTTGATGGTGCAGCCTCAGGTGCAGCTATCCACTTTTTGACTAATGGTAAATAGTGCTTGATTGATAATTCTTAACCAGATGTGTTAAGAATTATCAATTAAAAGCCAGGGGCCACACTAGTTAACCTTTAAGTGCCTTTTTAAAATTACGCCGATAGGATTCATTAGAAATAAACAAGGCTGGCCACAATAGAGCTAGACGAATACGATTAGACAAAGCCTGATTAAAGTTGGTTCTGCCAAATCCATTCCAAAACTTCCAACCACCACCTAGATAAACTACTATCAAGGCCAAAATAATTAAGTTACCCATTCCCATTGATTTCCTTAGTAACTAAGAGAATTTTAGCTAACTATTTCCACTAAGTGGGGTGAGGGAAGAGATACAAATAAATCTTTCCTATGCCTCGACCTCCCATACTCTGGGACGACGTAAGCACGCTGACGGAATTGGCTAAATTAAAGAGGAACACAAGCCATCCCACAGATCTTGTTACAGCGTCGCGGCAAATAGTAAAGGAGGTTTTATGCGTGCAGTGCTAATGGCAGGCGGTTCGGGCACACGTCTGCGTCCATTGACTTGTGATTTACCGAAACCAATGGTACCGATCTTAAATCGACCGATAGCTGAACACATCATCAATCTGCTGAGACGACATCAAATCACAGAAGTTATAGCCACATTACATTATCTACCCGATGTTCTGCGAGATTATTTTCAAGATGGTAGCGATTTTGGCATCCAGATGACCTACTCAGTGGAAGAAGACCAACCCTTGGGGACGGCAGGTTGTGTCAAGAATAGTGCTGAACTCCTAGATGAAACTTTTTTAGTCATTAGCGGTGATAGTATTACAGACTTTGACCTGACAGCAGCAATTGAATTTCACAAACAAAAACACTCAAAAGCCACTCTAATTTTGACTTGTGTTCCCAACCCCATTGAGTTTGGTGTAGTGATAACTGACCAGGAAGGACGAATTCGGCGGTTTTTAGAAAAACCCTCTACTAGTGAAATTTTTTCTGATACTATTAACACTGGTATCTATATCCTTGAACCTGAGGTTTTGGCATATCTGCCGGAAAATACCGAATCAGACTTCTCCAAAGATTTATTCCCCTTACTCCTAGCCAAAAATGTCCCCCTCTATGGTTACATTGCCCAAGGCTATTGGTGTGATGTTGGTCACTTAGATGCCTACCGTCAAGCTCAATATGATGCACTGTATCAGAAAGTCAAACTCAACTTTGCCTACAGAGAGGTTTCTCCGAGGTTATGGGTTGGCCAGACCACTTATATTGATCCCACAGCGACTATCGAAACTCCATCCATGATTGGCAGCAACTGCCGCATTGGAGCTAGAGTTCACATTGAAATGGGGACGGTGATTGGGGATAATGTCACCATTGGGGCTGATGCTAATCTGAAGCGACCAATAGTTTGGAACGGGGCAATTATTGGAGAGGAAGCACATCTATCTGCCTGTGTGATTGCCCGTGGTACCCGTGTAGACCGTCGTGCCCAGGTGTTAGAAGCGGCTATAGTTGGGAGTCTTTCCACAGTGGGGGAAGAATCTCAAATTAGCCCCAGTGTGCGGGTTTGGCCGAGTAAAAAGATAGATTCTGGTGCAGTCTTAAATATTAATTTGATTTGGGGTAATACAGCTCAAAGGAATTTGTTTGGGCAACGGGGTGTCCAAGGATTAGCTAATATTGACATTAGTCCAGAGTTTGCCGTGAAGTTGGGATCTGCCTACGGTTCTACTCTGAAACCGGGTTCCAATGTGACAGTTTCCCGTGACCAGCGCAATGTCTCGCGGATGGTAACGCGATCGCTCATTGCTGGATTAATGTCCGTAGGGATTGATATTCAAAACTTGGATGCTACGGCGATTCCCATCGCTCGGACTGTGATTCCCACTATGTCTGTGGCTGGGGGTATTCATGTGCGGGTACATCCGGAACGCGCTGACTATATCCTCATTGAATTTATGGATGGTAAGGGGATCAATATCTCCAAAGCCCTAGAGAAGAAAATTGAAGGAGCCTACTTTAAAGAAGATATGCGTCGGGCACTGATTCAGGAGATTGGGGATGTTTCCTACCCTAGCCAAGTAAACGATCGCTACTGCACAGCCTTTGAGAAGTTATTGAATGTTTCTGCCCTACGAAACAGTCGGGCAAAAGTCGTAATTGACTATGTTTATGCTGTATCTGGGGCAGTTTTACCCCAAATGTTAGATAAATTTGGTGCTGATGCGGTGGTGCTGAATGCTAGTTTAAATCGAACGGCAATCACTACAACTAATCGGGAAGGACTACTGACTCAATTGGGGCATGTGGTTGAAGCCCTCAAAGCTAACTTCGGTGCCCAGGTTTCAGCCAATGGGGAACAGCTGATTTTAGTTGATGAATCAGGCTTTCCCATCCGGGGGGAGATGCTCACAGCACTGATGGTAGATATGATTTTAACAGCCAACCCCAGAGCCACTGTAGTAGTGCCAGTTCATACCTCTAGTGCGGTGGAACAAGTTGCCCGTCGCCATGATGGGAGAGTGATTCGGACTAAAGCCAACCCTACAGCTTTGATGGAAGCTTCCCAGAAGAGTCCCAATGTGGTTTTAGGAGGTAGTGGGGAGATGGGTTTTATTTTCCCCGAACTACATCCAGGATTCGATGGGATGTTTTGCATTGCCAAGTTAATTGAGATGCTGACAATCCAAGAGCGATCGCTAGCCTCGGTGAGGGCAGAACTACCCCGTGTGATCCACAAAAATTATAAAATCCGCTGCCCTGGGAAAACTAAGGGATCATTAATGCGCTATTTGGTGGAAACTCACCCGGCTCAAAACTTGGACTTAGTTGATGGGGTGAAAATTTGCCAGCCCTACGATGATAGTTGGCTCTTAGTGCTACCAGATGCCAGCGAACCATTAGTACATTTGTATGTTAACAGTAGCGATCGGGATTGGGTAGATGAGACTTTGCGAAATTATCGTTCCCGTGTGCAGTTGTTTGTAGAAAGGGAGATGGAACATTACACTGCAGAAGTTTGAATCTGCGGTTTTGAGGCAGGGTGCAGGGGGCAGGAGGCAGGAGGCAGGGAGCAGGGTGCAGGGGGCAGGGGGCAGGAGGCAGGGAGTAGGGAGCAGGGGTAATTAATACTTGAATTATTTTTCTCTTTCTACTTCTCCCTTGCTCCCCTTTCTCGTTTTCTCCAAGCTTCAGCTAAATTAAGGCTCATTTCTGGAGATGTCTATTAGTATCGAGTTGCATGGTTCCCGATAAGCTGAACATCGTCGTTACGTAGTTAACCTCCCCCATGGGGGAGCCAATTTTAGATTTTGTCAAATACTAGGCTAATAACCAGAGGTTTGAAAATGGCACATCTCAACCAACGTCGCCCCCAAAATATCGGCGGCGATTTTTACGTTGATTCCACCTGTATTGATTGTGATACCTGTCGCTGGATGTCGCCCACAGTATTCCGTCAGATGGATGAACAGTCGGCAGTTTATCACCAACCCACCAACGAATCAGAGAGATTAACTGCACTCCAAGCACTATTAGCTTGTCCTACCAGTTCCATTGGTACCGTGAAAAAGCCAAAGGATATTAAAACTGTTCAGCAAAGTTTCCCGATTTTAGTCGCTGAAAATGTTTATCACTGTGGTTATCACTCGGAAAATTCTTATGGTGCTGCCAGCTATTTAATTCAACTGCCAGAGGGTAATATTTTAGTGGATTCTCCCCGGTTTACTCCTCCCTTAGTCAAGCGGTTAGAAGATCTGGGGACAATTCGCTATATGTACCTCACTCATAAAGATGATGTTGCTGACCATGAAAAATTTGTTCAAGCCTTCCACTGCCAGCGCATTCTCCATCAGGAGGATATTGTTGCCGGTACCCGCAATGTGGAAATCCAGTTAACTGGTTCTGAACCATATCAGCTCACTCCTGATTTATTAATCATCCCCGTCCCCGGTCATACCAAAGGACACACGGTTTTACTCTACAAAAATAAGTTTCTGTTTACAGGTGACCATCTTGCTTGGTCAGAAAACCTGCACCAGTTAGCAGCGTTCCGTGATCTCTGTTGGTACTCCTGGTCAGAACAGACTAAGTCAATGCATAGATTAGCTGAATACACCTTTGAGTGGGTGCTACCAGGTCACGGCAGACGGTTTCATGGTGACGTGGAGACTGTGCGGCAGCAGATGTCCAAATGTCTAGAGTATATGTCGGCCGCATAACTGTCACGCATTATGAGTCGTAGGGTTAAAATATAAAGCATCCTCAAAAATTATAGATGTCAAATGTTTTGGGCTGATAAAATCGCTGCTGATGCACAAGGCTATCAGGTAGTTAATGATTCTAAGACTCCTTCTGGAAGAGTACACGTAGGATCTTTACGGGGCGTGGTTATCCATGACGTTATTTACCGTGCCTTGAAACACGCAGGTAAGCCCGTGAAGTTCTTGTATGGTGTTGATGACTATGATGCACTGGATACTGTTCCCAAATATCTAGATAAACAGAAGTTTACTCCCTATCTGGGGTTTCCCCTGTGTAATGTACCTGCTCCAGAAGATACAGCTAGCGATTACGCTAAGTATTTCATGGGTGAATTTCTCGAAGTTTTTGAGTATTTAGGAGTCAAACCAGAGGTTTATTACCTCCGGGATTTGTACCGCACGGGAAAGCTGAATCCCTACATTGATACCTTCCTGAAAAACGCTAACCTGGTGCGAGAAGCATATAAAGAGGTGAGTAAGGCAGACCGCCCAAATAACTGGTATCCTTTTCAAGTTGTGTGTGAGAACTGTGGCAAAATTGCTACTACTTTTGTGACTAAATACAGTGGGGGAAAAGTTTTTTATACCTGCAAACCCGATGGAACAGACTGGGTAGGGGGTTGCGGTCATTCGGGTTGGGTTTCTCCCTTTGATGGCAATGGTAAACTGCCCTGGAAAGTTGAGTGGGTAGCTAAGTGGGATTTATTAGGTGTAACTATCGAAATGGCAGGGAAAGACCACTCCCAAAAAGGTGGTTCTAGGGATGTAGCCAATGCTATCTCTCGGAAGGTGTTAAAAAAGCAGCCCCCATTCCACTCCCCCTACGAATTTATTTTGGTGAATGGTACAAAAATGAGTTCATCTAAGGGTGTGGGTTCCAGTGCTCAGGAAATCGCAGCTTTACTCCCACCAGAATTACTCCGCTTTTTGATGCTGCGAACTCCACCGAGAACGGTGATCAATTTTGCCCCTAATTATGAAACTGTCAGCCGTCTTTTCCGGGACTATGACATTTTAATTAGTAAATATCAACACCAGGGAGATCCATTGACTGAGGAGTTAATGCCCCTACTTTATGCTCAGCTAGGGGAGGAGATCAAACCTTTCCATCCCTTTGATTTTAGTACGCTGATCTCCCTGCTCCAAATCCCCCGCTTGAATATCCACCAAGAAGTAGCACAACGCAGTACCAACCCTTTAACTGAGTTTGATCAGCAAATTATCAACCAGAGGATTGCTACGGCTCAAAAGTGGCTACAGGATTATGCTGATGAGGAGGAAAAGCTAGTTCTCTATCTAGAACAAGTGCCAGAGAAAGCGAAGGAATTGACTGAGGAACAAGTTGCTTATTTAGCCAAGTTGGTGGAAAATTTGCGCCATATTCCCAACTGGGAAACTGAGGAGTTACAAACTGTGTTGTTTTCCACGTCGAAGGAGTTGGAAATTCAACAGGCAAATGCTTTTAAAGCGATTTACTTCTCATTCTTGAATAAGGAACGGGGACCTAAAGCTGGTGGATTGCTGTCTTACTTGGAGAAGTCTTTTGTGATTTCTAGGTTGGAAGATATTGTGAGGTTGAAGGCACAGGTTTAGGGGGAGGTGAAGATGCTTTGTTTATTCGGGCTTTCTCCTCCGTCATCTAAAATCCTTGCATTGCTTGTGGGCTGAACAAATCTAGAATGGTCAAGCTGCACCCAAGTGTGGGTGCAGTCAACGTTCTACCTTATTTATTATGTTTGTTATGGGGAAAGGTGAGAAGAAAAGCGTTAGAGGTATACAGAGTTTTTGGCAAAAATTCAATAGGATTCCTAATAGGAAAGCAAGATCAATTATTAATATTTTTGAAAAACTCGAAAATTAAAATCTTTTCCCTGTTAGATTTATGTGAGTACAGCAGGTAGTATTAGTAGTGAAGCCGTAAGGCACTAGATATCTCCGAAAGTGAATCTACAACCTTTGTACAGCTTGGGCTGATACCTCATTTCTGGAGATATCTACTATATTAAAGACCCACACCATCATTAGACGAAACCACTGTGCCACTTCCCTCTCAGATCTAAAAGGCCTTAGTTTCCCGCTTAGCGTGTATTTCCATGAGAAAACAACTTATAATATCGTGTTTGTTTGTCATTGGGTTGGGACTGGCCGTGTTTGGGTTCCAGAATTTTCAGGGACTCGCAAATAAAGGCCAATTTGAGACAATTGTGCTGGATTTTCGTGAAGATATACCCCCAGCAGTAGTCCAGCAAGATTTACAAGCTATCGCCCAGCAATACCATGTTACTCCCCAATTAGATAACAAGTTTGCTGAAGCCGATCACGTATACATTATCAAGGGCGATCGACAACGACTAGCGGACCTGAAAAAATCTCCTGTGGCCCAAGCTACAGAATTCATTGAACCAAACTATATTTACCAAATCCCACCATCGCCTCTACCTGTCCATCTAGAAAAATTTTTGCAGTCCCCAGATGATAAATTTAGTCCTTCATTAATCGGTCCAAACGATCCCTACTACGGCAAACAGTGGAATTTACACAAAATTGGTGTTGAAGGTGCTTGGACTCGGACGAAAGGGAGTGGGGTTACAGTTGCAGTCATTGACACTGGCATCACCCGTGTCCGGGACTTAAATGAAACAAAATTCGTCAAAGGCTACGACTTTGTTAATGACCGGGAAGAAGCCACAGATGATAACGGACATGGTACCCATGTTGCTGGCACTATTGCTCAATCCACTAATAACAAATACGGTGTTGCCGGGGTAGCATACGAGGTCAACCTCATGCCCCTGAAGGTCCTAGCTGCCCATGGTGGTGGTACGATAGCGGATATCGCCGAAGCCATTAAATTTGCCGCAGATTACGGCGCAGATGTCATTAACATGAGTTTAGGTGGTGGCGGTGAAAGCCATTTGATGAAAGAAGCAATTGAGTATGCCTACAAAAAAGGTGTAGTCATTATCGCTGCTGCCGGCAATGAAAGTACCAACGGGTCTAGCTATCCAGCCCGATATCCCCACGTCGTCGGTGTTTCTGCCTTTGGTCCCAATGGTGAAAAAGCTTCCTACTCTAACTTTGGTGCTGGAGTTGATATCTCTGCCCCTGGAGGTAGTGAAGGTGGGACAATTTTGCAAGAAACTATCGACGAAAATGGTCAAGGCGTATTTCTCGGACTACAGGGAACAAGTATGGCTGCACCCCATGTTGCCGGCGTCGCTGCCTTAGTTAAAGCTATGGGGGTCAAAGAACCAACAGCAGTGTTAGAAGTGATCAAGCAGTCAGCACGAGTAATTCAAGAGGATAATTTAAACTACTACGGTGCAGGACAGATCAATGCCGAGGCAGCAGTTCAACTGGCAAGCGTGGGCCAAATCAGTTTTCCTGACTTCTTCCGCTGGTTACGGGACAACGGCTATCTCAACCCTGGATTTTGGATTGATGGGGGAGCAATTGCTCTGGTGCCGAAGATTTTAATGGTAGTCGGTTCCTATTTACTAGCTTGGTTTTTACGGGTTTACTTCCCCTTTGCTTGGAATTGGTCTTTATCCTGCGGCTTAATTGCTGGCAGTTCTGGCTTGTTTTTCCTCAAAGGAATTTACATCTTTGATCTGCCTCAGTGGCCTTTACGGGTTTTAGGCAGTTCTATTCCTGAACTCGGCAATGCTATTCCCGGAACCAATGCCTTAAATCCCCTCTTCGCTAGTGTACTGATCCCAATTATTTTAGTAGCCTTACTATTAGGACATCCTAGTGGGAAATGGTTTGCCATTGGTTCTAGTATCGGGATTGCAGCCTGCCTCACTGTAAGTTCTATTTACGACCCAGCAGTGTGGGGATTAGGAAGTGATAACTTAGCCCGCATCTTCCTAATTGTCAATGCCGGACTTTGTTATGGACTGGCTCGTTTAGCATTGCAAAATCAAGGGAAAGCAGCCTAAATGGATATTACAGTTACAGGAACTATCCAACGTCGCGAACTTGGCACAGGTACTTGGGCGCTAGTGGCAGACGAAGGTACTACCTACCAAATTTTGCGGGGGGCTAACAAAGAACTGCTGAAGGTAGGACAAAGGGCCAAAGTTATAGGACAGGTGCGTGAGGATATTATGACCATAGCCATGATCGGCCCTGTCCTAGAGGTGAAATCCTTTGAATTGATTTAAGGACAACAGAAATTTCGGCAAAAAAGCTCAATCACCATGGCGCAGGCTAAACCACGATTAGAAGAAATCCCGATCCCTGACATTTCGCACTTGGTCATTGAGGATGATATTCCAGTAAACAATTTTCAGAGCGAGAAGCAGCAACGCTGTTTGGTAGACCCGCTCTACAGTTCTAATGTCCTGCCAAAGCCGTTTCTGGTAGCAGCCAATGTAGGCATTTTTAATGCCATTACGGCGGAAGGGATTGCCCCTGATGTGTTTCTCTGTTTGGGGGTGGACATGCCCACAGATTGGAGCCAGCGCCAAAACCGCTCTTACTTAGTGTGGCAATTTGGCAAATTCCCAGACGTGGTGATTGAAATTATCTCCAACCGCAAGGGCAACCAATTATTGACTAAAGACCCCGCCAAGCTGTGCAAGAAGGATGCCTATGCCCAAATGGGGATTCCGTACTATGTGGTTTTTGATCCATTGCGGCAGATTCAGGAACCCGAGCAGATGGATGGTCAGGTGCTCAAGGTTTATGGGCTGACGCAAAAACGGTATGTGGAACTGGATCGGCCGTTCTACCTGGAAGCGGTTGGTTTGGGGCTGACCTTGTGGGACGGGGAGTTTGAGGATCATGCGGATACCTGGTTGCGATGGTGTGATCGGACTGGTCAGGTGATTCCCACCGGGAAGGAACGGGCCGATCAGTTAGCTCAAAAATTGCGGGAACTGGGGGTTGACCCAGAGCAAATTTAGGCTGTTAGCTACCCGCCATTGATCACTCGCGCTCAACGGCTAGACATTTTAGCTGAAGCTGAGCTTGCAAAAATACTTGAATGAATCCCAGCTAATAACCTTAAAAATAAAACAAGTAAGAATAGAACCCATTTTCCGTACCCTAGTGTGTCACAATCTAACCTTATGTACGGTCTCCGGGCTTATTCAGGTGTTATATCCTACTAATTACCTGCATAAAAATAGTATTCTAGGATATTTTAGAAACCAAAAGATTAAATACTATTACGAATTGACAAAATTACTTCTATTTTAACTTGTGACCAATGAACTATCATAGAAAAATCTGAGCGATCTCGGTGCTAAAGCCTGGGAGCAGGGGTGAGGTGAGGATGTCGCCTTGGAGCAGGGTGGCGACGAGTTGGAGTTGGGCGTCGGAGCGGCGATAAACTTCCAGGGTTTTCAATTGCCAGTTGACAATCCAATATTCCTGAACTCCGTGCAGAGAATAAAGCTTGAGTTTCACTTCCTTGTCCCGCTGTTCGTTGAGTTCACCCGGAGAGAGAACTTCAACTACCAGTTCAGGGGCAACAGTCAGGTGTCCTGCTTCATCGATGCCGTTGGTGAGGCGTTCCTGACTAATCCAAACGACATCGGGAATGACGGCATCCGTGGGAGTAAAAATCACCCCTGGGGTTTGGAAGGGTTTACCGAGTTGGGTTTGTCTAGACCAAATTTCTAGTTCCACATGGATGTTGCCACCTGCACTCTGGTGACGAATGTGGGGAGCGCGGGTCACAAACAATTCTCCATCAATGATTTCATACCGTTTCCAACCGCCATCATCGGGCATGGCATCAAGATCTCGGATTGTCCAGCGGAGGGTATTAGTGACCATTGGGTTGATTGTCAGTGTAGGCGATCAAATGCGCGAGTCTGTAGAGTTTGGAGAAAGGTAAATTTATCTTATCGGCTCGGAACTACCGACGGTAAAGTTTAGGAGGACAGTGGGCGTTGCTGAATAGGGGTATGATTGGTCGAAATCCCGAAGAAGTTTTCGAGGCTTTCAGCTATCGGTTCATACCGCGAATCAGCAACGCCTCCTACCGCTACAAAATTAACACGCTAGGTGGAGCAGAATTTAATCCAGCATCAATTACTCCCCAAACCCAACCTATCCAAAATCAAGGCGCACCCCCATGTCCTGCACCCATGTGAGTTTTCAGAAGGACCAGATTCTGATCTGTTTTTAGTTCCCGGAGTTTGGCTGTCCACTCCGCAGGCTCCCAATATTTAACGCATGGCTCAGGTCGGATTTGAACCAACGACCCCAGGCTTATGAGTCCCGTGCTCTAACCAACTGAGCTACTGAGCCGAATTTTTTAGCTATTAGCTATGATAACCCATAAATCCAGCTACGGCTAGTTTTGAGGAGGGAGTTTTGTCTCCCTCTTCAGTAATTACAGCCGATTAGGTAGGAAGGCTATGGGGTTAACTGCTCCCTTTCCGGGTGGATGGATTTCAAAATGGCTGTGGGGTCCAGTACTAAAACCTGTACTACCCATAGCAGCGATTTGTTGTCCTTGCTCTATGTGCTGACCGACTCGCACTAAGATCCGGCTATTGTGAGCATAGCGAGTCAAGCTGCCATCATAATGCCGTATATCCACAACGTTGCCGTAGCCACCATTATTCCAGCCGGCTCTTTCGATCACACCAGCAGCTGATGCATAAACTGGTGTGCCAATGGAGTTAGCAATATCAATACCCCGGTGCATTCTTCCCCAGCGCATCCCATAGCCAGAGGTGAGAACACCCTTTGCTGGCCAGATATAAGCCACAGATGAAGTGAATGGAGATGGTGTAGCTGGATCTACTGGTCTAGGTAGATATCTATCCACTGCTGCCAAAGGTGGTAACTGCGGAGAAACAGTCGTTCCACGCAATCTGCCCAGAGAGTCAGAGTTCCTGATCCCACTACGAGGTACTACTTGATTAGGGATGAATGCCGGATTAACTGGTTCACTGGCAGACCAATTAACATTGTATATAGATTGGACCGGTTGAGTGTTATAATTACTACCCTGGATCGGTTTGGGGACAGGAATTGGTACTGCCGCTACCTGTGGATAAGATTTACGAGTTCTGACTAAGGGAGTAGATACCTCAGGAACCACTGGCTCAGGCAACCCAGCTTCCTGGTCGCGATACTTCTGCCTTAATCTCTCAATTTCCGCCTCTAAGCTTTGAAGCCCAGTATCTTTTGTTGCTTTTGGTTGTTGAGATACTTGGGTTTCAGTCACAGCCGTTGGGATAGGAGTATCGCCACCCATACCATTAGCAATAACAGGGACGGGTATAGATACAGGTGCCAGCGGTGTGTTGGATGCCACAACTGATACTGTAGGCACCCTCATCGGGGTGATGGCTACTGTAGGAGTACTGACAGATGGGACGACAATTGATTGAGCAATGGGAGCTTGTTGTTCCTTCACAACTGGAATCATCAGTTTTTCGTTGATGTGCAGTTGATTGGGATTACTGAGGTTATTGATCCTAACTAACTCGGAAACGGAGATCCCGTAGGTGCTGGCGATCGCATTTAGTGTATCTCCAGGCTTAACTTCGTAGGTTATGGGAGTTGTAACTGTTGCTGTAGCTGTTTGCAGGTTTCTGCCCTGCTTTAACCTCAATATCAAGTTAGCTTGACTAGCGCTGGTGGTATTTTCCGCCACCTTGGTTCCCTCAGACCGCAACTGAGCCAGACTGTTTCTTAAACGGTTTGATTTTTCCTGTAGTCGGTTCAGGGACAGTTCCTGTTGGGTTTTGAGTTGAGCATCCACCTCATTGCTATTCGTGGATGTGGTGAGCCCGGTTATAATACTACCCTGGGCAGGAAACTGCTGCTCTATCCCAGCTAGTTGATTAGCTGTATTTGTGGTGGTATTGTTAACTGGAGCTATCCCATTGGCTGCGACTTGTAATTTAGCTTCAAGCCCAGGTACTTGCGAAACTACTTGTGGTTCCACGATCACAGTATTTTCTGGCACACTCACTTTCGTGGTGGCAAGATTTACCTCAGTTTCAGAAGCAGCAGGAATTGTTGAAGCGGTCGTTTGACTGCCAACAGGAGTCGCTGCATGGGCTTGATCGCTTTGTCGAGTCACCAAAAGGCTGGTTGCTCCCATTGATATTGCCAAGCCAATCATGGCAAATTGGGTTCGTGTCCGGCGATGTGCTTTGGGATAGATGGCATTTAACTGCTCTATCGGGGCATCGTCACAGCCCGGGGAATTTTTCAACACAGCTTTCACTCTCTTTTTCAATGCTCGTTTCAAAGACGACCTCCTATTGATCACTAGCGCTTAACTGATCTCGATTTTTGATACTTATCATTGAACTATAGATCGAGATCACATTCACCAGAGATGCTGACGTAAGATTAACCTGCTTCTCTGATTTAGACAAGTTAACAACCTTAAGATTTTAGTTTTTCCTTGTCTGAATCACTCCTCACACACTAGGACGTTTCGCTTTTTACAGTTATTTCAGTCATGCTGAGTTTTCTGGAAAAGCCATGTCCCCCACTGTAGATATTTTCAAGTGGTTTTTTGGCAATCAGCCTAACCACTACGAGACTTTACGTTGATGTTTCCTTAAAAAACAACCGTACAACCTCTAAAGCTTCCTTTGCGCCTGTTTTTAGTAAAATTTGAGCTATTTTGGCTCAATTGCTTTACAGTGAGAGGTTTCGACAATTTAATTGCTCTGCCAGAAGCGATCTAAATTCATCAAAATCTATCATTGAAATTTGATATTGGCTCTAACTTTATATACAAATTTCTTATATTTTATTGAATTTTTTTTTTAGGTGAAATTACTTATGGCTGGCTGAATAAGGGTAAAACCTATTTAGGGTAAGGGTTTCAATGGTTTTTAGTCCAAACAAGTGCAACCCCCAGGCAAATGGATGCCCAAAATACCTGCACTTAGGTGGAAAATCTGGGGTTGAATCAAAGAAATAACCTCCGAAGCCATCATTTTTAGGTCTGTGTGGCATCAGGATTCGCTTGGTGGAGTTTTTTTCCAGCAGGCCCTACTTAACTCAACTGACGACGGGCTTCAAACAAGCCCACAGCTACGCTGACAGACAAATTGAGGCTACGGACTCCAGGTTGAGCCATGGGAATGTAGAGAGTTTTGTCACAAGCTGATAGAACTGTTGGGGGTAGACCTGTGGTTTCACTGCCAAATAGTAGCCAGTCATCAGCTTGAAACTGGAAGTGAGTGTAATTTATAGTACCATTTACACTAAAACCCAACCATCTACCACTACGTTCCTGATGTAACTGTTTAAAGGCCTCTAGAGATTCGTGATAGTACAGTTGCACGTAAGGCCAGTAATCTAAACCCGCTCTTTTGAGGTAGCGATCGCTAATTTCAAACCCCAACGGACCAACTAAATGTAGCTCAGTGTTAGTAGCCGCGCAAGTGCGAGCAATATTGCCCGTGTTGGGGGGTATTTGTGGGTTAACTAGGACTACCTGAGGCATATCGAGTTTGGTTGAGTACCTATCAATCAATAGGTTTTTTTAATCACTACTACTACCAGACTATTGATTAAATATTTTAAACAGAGTTCCCTTAGTCCCCATATTATGCTCTTAGGGATGCACACAACTCATGTTCTAGTTCAATTTCCCGTTCTTGGGTGGCAATAATTGCTTGGGTGACAACCCTTTGAGCATCAAATCCAACCGAGTGTAGCTGTAACCACTGTTGAGCCTCGTTACCCTCACGCAGAATTTTGTGCAGTGGGGAGAGGAAACAACTAAAGCCCTGTTGTTTAGCAATAGCCAAAACTTCTTGATACATTTGGGCAATCCAATCTCGGGCGAGGATGGTGTTCCCGGTTTGCCAATGCTTTAATTCGGCATCCAGACTAGCCACTGCCACTGCGAGTTCGTTGTCAACCGTCAAGGTGATGAGTTCTTCAGGGGAGAATGGACTCTGGGTCAGGGGGTCAATGGTAGGGTTGTCGATAATCTGTAATAACCGTGCTTCTAGCAAAGCTGTAATTGCTAGCAAAGCCACTGGGTCTGTGACTAAATCGCAAATTCGCAACTCTAGCCGATTCAAGTCATAGGGACGAAGATCGCCATTTGGGCGCACAGATACCCATAAATGTCGGATATTTTGCATTGTACCTGCTGCCAGTTGCTCTTCAACCCAGTGGATATGATGGCTATGGCTGACAAACAACGGTACATTTGCAGGTGTTTGGGGGAATAGGCCCCAGCGGGTGGAGTGATAACCTGTAGCTTGACTTTCCAAAAACGGAGATGCCGCGCTCAGGGCGAGATATAAAGGCGCTTCCAGACGAATTACCCGACATGCCCGCATCAAGAGTTCTAAATCACTAATACCGATATTAATATGGACGCTGGCAGTAACTACCTTAGTACCGTAGGTTTGCTCAATGTAGTCGTGGTAGGGATTTTGGGGGTCAGAGCGGAAAAAGCGATCGCTCCCCCCCAATGAGAGGGTACTTCCGGGTACAAGAGTATAATTACCCAGGCGTTGCAGGTAGTTTCGCAGTGTCCGGCGTGGGCGTAGCAGGGCACACAATAGATTCTCATAACTAGTGGTAGGGTTGGTTATGTACTCTACGTTACGGCTATCCGGCTCCCGCATAAATCCAGCTAACCCTGCCACAATTTTGTCGGAGAGTCCAACGATTTCACCTTGAGGTGTGCCAGTATATATCTCAATCTCAAAGCCTTTTGTTAGGACCACGTTGTTCTCCTTTGACTCTCCTACAGTAATTAAATTGTATCAACTGAGACGATTTTCTGCATCTATATAGGAATTATAATTTGATTTTTGCCAAAATTCCGTACACACCTCAACTACCTTCCGATTCCCCTCCAACTTGAGAAGAATACCTTAGGCAACATTGGGTGAGTGAATTTTCAATTTTAGGGAGAAAATTTCTATCTTTGAGCAGTAGATACGGTTATATTAGACCTAGCGGTGCTGTTTTTGATGTCCCCAAGGTTAGGTCTACTAGCCAAATTATCAGAGAAATTAGTTTAGACAAACACTAACTCAATGACAGGCAAAAACGCAAGACATAATGCATTTCTGCGGCTAGTGTCTAGTGATGGAAGGAATTATAGGATACAATCCTCCTACTCACTACTCCCAGGCGAAGATGTGGTAATTGGGCGTGACCCCAGCTGCCAAGTTGTCTTAGATGCCTTGGTCCATTCAATGGTATCTCGTCGTCATGCAGTAGTTCGTCCCCTTCCTCCGTCTCCAGACAAAAGACTCAGCTGGGTACTTTGTGATTTAAATAGTGCCAATGGCACTTTTTTAAATGGACAACGACTGCAAGGATGTCAAGAACTGCATCCAGGCGATCACTTTTCCCTCGGGGCTGCGGGACCGCAAATCCTATTCGAGTCGGAACTTGTCACCCCAGCCACAGTGATTACCAATAACCAAGCTTTACCATTGCCCGCTGTCTCAACTCAGGACTCCGTTAGCTTTACCCAATTATTTCCCATTATCTCCACTGGTAAAGATTTAACCCGCAAAGCTTTCCTCATCCCAGGTATACTGACGGTAGTCTTCGTAGTGCTGATGTTTGCGACCATAGGCCATAACCAAGCCAATCAAATTATTGTTGCTACTTACATAGCCTTCGCTGGGTACTACTTTGTCTACCAACTTTGCGGCAAACAGAAACCTTGGTGGATACTCATAACTATGGGGCTGATGACAATGCTGATTTTAGTCAGTCCCCTGTTACCGGATTTTATCTTCATATTCCGCACACTTCTCCCAGGCAAAATTCCCTCATCGCAGGATTCCCTCACTTTTACAGAATTACTAGTCAGGTTTTTTTTTGGTGCTGGGTTGATGGAGGAATTAATCAAGGTGTTGCCAGTACTGGGAGCCTATCTGGCTGGCAAATTTTTACCTTCACCCTGGCGAGAACGGATCGGGGTTTGGGAACCTCTAGATGGCATTCTCCTGGGAACAGCCTCGGCTGTGGGCTTTACTTTACTTGAAACCCTTGGACAATATGTACCAATGGCAACCCAAAACGTTGCTCAGTATGCGGGGTTAGGAACTGGTCAATTAGTGGGTTTGCAATTACTGATTCCACGGATTTTAGGTTCGGTAGCAGGACACATGGCCTACAGTGGGTATCTGGGTTATTTTATTGGTCTAGCTGTTCTTAAGCCGATGATGAGTTGGCAAATCCTGGCAGTTGGTTATTTGAGTGCTGCTGCCCTCCATGCCCTATGGGATGCCATGAGTTCAATTAATGATTTATTGCTAGCCGTAGTTGGGGTGTTATCTTACGCCTTTTTAATGGCAGCCATTCTCAAAGCTAGAGCACTGTCCCCAACGCGATCGCAGAATTTTGCTACCCGGTTTGTCGGTCCAAAATAATTTAGGGGTTGTCAAAATTTTTGAGTTGCGTCAAGGCATAGTGAGCGATAGCTAAACTCACCTTTGCTTGTTCTACTTCTGACAACCTTTCCCAATCCTGACTAGGGATTGCCTGCTGTTCACCACTTCGCATGGCATAGGCAACAGGACGGGCTAAAACCAGGAGGTCGTCTACTCCCCAATTTGGTAGTAAATCCTGTACACACGCTACTAACTGCTCAGTCTTCAACTGCCCATCTGCAAAAGCCTTCACCGCTTTTTGGGCGATCGCATCCAACCAACTGTGGGGCATATTGATGGTAAAGGTACTGTGCAAAACTTTCTGCAGTCGGATCTTGCACCATATATTGTCAAGATGATTATAGAAATTCTGCGATTGGGTTGTCAGTTCTTCCGAGGGCAAATCTGAGATATCGAACTGCTGTTCTAAGTGGTGAAAATAGGATTCTGCTTGCTCATCAGCCTGATTCCAGGGATAGGTCGCATCCTCCGGTTCGAGCAATGCTGCCAGTAAATCTAGATCCACCCCAGAGGGTGGGAAGTGGAAGCTATCGAAACTATTATTTTTGTCGCTCATTTGTGGCCTCGTAATCGATTTATTAGCATCATTGACAGCTACAACCAGAAGAATTAAGTTTCCGCAAAAATAGGCTAATTTTGGATGTGCTAATTTTAGATTGGGGACTAGAGGTTAAGTCCCTGCCCTGGAGCCTCCTGCCTCCCCGCTACTCTTCAATAATAAACTCCCACGTTTCGCCGTTAGCGTTGCCAAACCTGAGCTTAGTCCCTGAAGTTAAATGTATTTCCCTGTGGAGAATTTGTTCCCAACGATCAGCATTTAAAATCCAAGTTCCGTAGCCAGAATTATCTTGGAGATAGTACCTTTGTTCTGTAATCTCACCAGCCAGAACAGTCCGACATAAAATTTCGGCATGACGTCTGGAAGCCCAGGGTTCAGAGAGGACAACATGATTATCTTTCTCTCGACCAATGCGAGTGACTCCAAATGCTAATACCCTAGTGGTACTTGCTGCTGAAAGCTGTCGCAAATAAGCGCGCAGTTTTTTTTCTGAGGTCTTGGTTTCCGGTATGATTGTCTCGTCGCTTTTCTTAATTAATTCTCCGTCGAAATTGGGGTGTAAGTAGAGAACTGGTAAAGTCCAGGCTGGTTGATTGAACCTGTACAGTGCTAATAGCTTTTGTCTAGCTTCTGCCACAGCCTCATCAACTGGCTTGCGCGATCGCAAGGCTACAGCAAATGCTTTAATAAAAGTATGACTTTCTTCATCAGTAATTCCATCGCGCATCCCTAAGACAGCGGGAACACCCTGGCGAATTAGCACTTCCGCCAAACTACTAGCAGGTATAGCTTGGCCGTTGACCGCCGCAGGTTGTGCTCCCCAGCAGGCATTGAAAACTGCTAGTTTTATGCCTGTATTTGTTAATACTTGTGCTAACTCGATACCGTTGAGCGTAGTGCCATCTTGTAAGAAGAGTAAGCCTCCATCCTCACCGGGTAAACCGTGACCAGCGTAAAAGAAGAGGTTGTATACCTTTGTTTCTAGCTCTTGAATCAATTTTTGGGGAGTGGGTTGCAGTAGTATCTTCACAGAACATGATACATACTCGGTAGAGTAGCCACCCACTAGACCACCTTCCACAAGAGTTTGTTTGAGAATGGCTGCTTCCTGCTCCAAGTTCAGGTTTTTGTCATAGCCTAAAACTAGCAGGATATTTAAGGTTTGATCTATTGAGAGATTTGCTAGCGGTTTAACTTCACTGTGACTGCGACTAAATAATAATATATCTGGGGAAAGGGAAATCGCTGATTGACCAGGTTCACGTTGCATAATTTCCCAGGGTAGAGCTACCAGATTCGGGTCACGAATTTCCAGGCGAAAGCGCAAACGCTTATTCTGACCCATGGCAATTCCCAAACTGTGATCTAAACTGCTGAGAATTACGCCGTCGAATACCCAGCGCCATAAATTCATGCCAAAGGATTGCATTAGGCGACTAGTGTTAGAGTTGGTAGCCAGACCTAAATCAATCGGAGGAACAGGAGTGGCGTTTTTGCCAATATCTAAGCGGCTATGGCTAGCAAACAGCAGCTGCCACTCCTGCCAAGTTTGAGTGAGTTCAGATGGAAATATACAGTCACGCAGGACGTAACCACTGAGATAGGGAGCTTGGACAACCCAGATGGCAAAGTTATCAGTGCCAGTGTTTACTAAGCGGGTGATTGCCAAGTTTAGAGATGGCAATTGGTTCATTAAACTAATAAGGTAAAATCAATGATTTTAAATAATGGGTTTCCCAGCTAGGAATTTTGCCTCTTCCGCCTGTTTTATGGAAATAACAGGTTTATAATTGGTAAAAGCTTTTACCCACAAGGGTTTAGAGCCTTTAAGTAACTAGTTTCTACCCGTCAGAAACCCACGGCTAAAAGCCGTAAAGCTCTGAAAAAGTTCAAATCTGACCCAACTCACAGTACCCCGCATACTACGTTATGGGCAAGAGTTAAAGACCTACCAAGGAATAGCTTGGCATTCCTTGCTCTAGAACCGTTCGCCTTTGGCGCACCGGAGGTGTACGATTAAGCAGGCTTAATGGGTTAAAACCAGTGTCGTTTGGAAAGTACCGACCCAAAATAAAAGTCGTTCGCGAAGCGTGTGCTTTGCACATAGCTAACATTACCCGAAAGGAGTTACTTGGTGAAACGCCACGCCGATGAAAGTCAGCGAGTCTTTTCCCTTCTCTGTTCTGAAGCCACGCTCGTTTCCCACTTACCGAGTTTTTTTGGGAGCATGTCACTTTTGAAGATGCATAAATTGAGTGCCTTGGCAATGAGGTAGTTGAAAGCCCGTAAGTAGAGCGTTTTGAGTCATGAGTATAAATACTCCCATGCATTGGTGACATGCTCCCGTTTTTTTATGAAAGAGCTGATGGAGCCGAAATTTCTCCTGGGTGAATTTTCCTGTATTATTTTGGGTTTCTACTAGTTTACAGAGTATTGGTATTAGTTGGCTGACTATTAGGAGTTTGAATTTTCCCCTCATGCCAGGAAAGGTTGAAATAGCAAGGATTTCAAGCATTTTAATGGCAATGGAGGTAAGCAGGTGTTGGTCAGACAGGAAATAATAATACGGCTTATATGAATTAAGCCAGAGAATGCTGTTCAAAAGTAACTACATCAATACCAAAACGCTGACGTAGAAAAATACGCAGAGTATGACTGGTCATGTTAGCGGTAACATGGACGCAAAGAGTGTCAACTTTCTTTCTCAGTAGACGTTCTAAGTTATGTCCAGTATTTTCGACCTGATTTTTCCCCTTAAGTCGTGAAACCTCAACTTCATAATGGTTTTCGAGTAAAACTTTATTCTTAACAAGCAACCTCTAATGAGAATCATTGATGAGATAATAGGACTTTGGGACGGGGGTTATAGTAAGCGTTGGCTACGCCAACGCTAGAATAAAAAGATAACGGGAAAGGTCAGTATTTTGAACCTCATTAAACACACCTTCAATCTGCTCACGCAGGCTGTTTAATAGACCCTCAAAAGCTTTTGGTTGTTGTTGAAGTTGATTTGTCAATAATCTCTTCTCGATCGGCGCTCTAGGAACCCATGTTGAAAGGACAACTAACATCACATTTCCGGTTTTGAGAAATAAGTTGCAGACGATTATGTTCAAATTTATTTAATGTTTTTACTGCCAGATTATTGATGTTTCTTAAACTACCTGAGTTATCCCCAACAAATTTTTGACAGATTGCCTTATGGGAAGCAGAAAGTGTCATGTATGCTGATATAAATTCAGCTTGCTCAGATTGTAAGGATGGGGTTAGGTTTTTGAAAATTGGAGATATTTTCTTGAAAATCCCGATCAGGCAAGCATGATCCCAAAGCATCATACCGCTAAAATCATCTGATTTAACGTGAGGTGGAATCATCATGGGACGTATCTGTTCCTCGTACTGCTCTCTAGTTAGACCAGCAGCAAACTCCATTGCTGCTGCTGAGGCAATGATTAGTTTAGTCGCTGTTTGTAGTTCAATTGCTGCATCATCTATCCTATTTTCTAAGATTTTCATCTCAAACCTTAGTAAGGAAATTATAAGACTCTGAATATAGACTGTAAATATCCAATGCGATCTTTTCCATATTTCTAAAGGCTCAAGCTTATTCACCGTATTTCTCCAAGGAAACATTAAATATCCTAGCCAATAAGTTTGCACAACTTTTGAAGCCTTGTTTTTGAATTTCTAATTCTTGTGCTGCCATTGCAGAATCATTATTGATAACTAACTGAATCCATGTTTTATAGGCAGTTAATATACTCATAAGAAGACAAGCTGTCGGTTCTTGAGTTTCCACATGTTCTATCTGAAAGAAAGTATCAAAATCTTCAATTTCCCAAAACTCCAGGAAAACGTTAGTATCCAAAACTTCTGAGCATTTATTGACCTTTAGTGGTTCAAGTATTTTTATTGCCTCCTCAATTGTAGTTAGAGCAGATTCGAGTGAAGTTTCCAAAATAGCTGTGTGAAGTAAACTGAGTACCCCAGATAGCTTAATTTCTTGTAATTTGTCATGTTGATGAATACTAAGTAATCTGTCTGGTCTTAGTAAGAAAAGTTTTTCTTCTAGGAACATTATTTCTACTGTATTAATCAGTTATTTACTAATGCAATATATAGGAATCCGGTTTGATTACTGAAATTATCTCTGTGGGTAGGGAACTCTTAACAGGGAACAGGAAGAGGACTAGAGGTGTACGGAGTTTCTTTCAAAAATAAAATAGGATTCCTATATATTCTTCAGCACCTCACATCTTAGACCAAGAAAATTTGAATCTAAAATATAAAGTAAATGTAAATAAAAGATTTTGTCTGTAAAAGGTTTATAAACCTATAGGCTTTGATGGTGATTGATAGAAATTCAACCCCGACATAAGTTAAGGTTTAATTCTAGAACACAGCACAGTTCCCAAGGTTAATTAATTAGTAAAACTGATTTGACAGGTCTCTTGATGAACTTTCCTTGTGAATCAACTTTTCCGTAAAAGGTTTTACCACTGTAGTACAGCGAAGATGAACTACCCCCATCTAAGTTCAATGCTGCATAGGCACCAAGGGTTTTCATTAAATCTCTTAGTTGCGGTAGAGAGATTCCAGAGTTATTGGGTTGTGAGGGTTTTTGCGCCACCATGACTAAAATAATGCTGTTATCACGAGTAATACCTATGGCAGTTCTGGCATTGGGCTGTTTAGTTCCTAGTGCGTCCCGTCCCTTGGCATTATCCACAAAACCCTCTGGTACTGATGTCAGTTCTGGTAATAAGCGTGGACCAGCACCAACGGCATCAACTAAGTGACAGCCTGCCGATGGTAACTCATTGTGCAGGGCAATGGCATAGCGGGTAGTCTGTCCACATAAGTAACGACGAAATTCGCTGCGGTTAAGAATGACATTGAGGTAGGACTTTAACTGGGGATTATTCACTAATCGCTCATTATCCCTAGGGTTAGCCACCACTTGACTAGCAATAACAACATAGGATGTAGATTTTTGATTGACTGGGTCAAAAAAACCTGCGTTTAAGATAGCGATCGCCTTACGTTTGTGGGCAAATTCTTCTACAGTGTTCACTGTAGCTGATAATTCCGGTGTCACCACAAATCCGCTATTAGCTGGAATCAACAAAATGTGAGCTACACCTTGGGGCAGAGTGCGCTCAAGGTAGCGGATGGTTTTTGGGGGTGCAGAAAATCTCGACTGTGGGGAAGAACGCACATCTAACCACAACAGCGATATTCCTAAACTCAATATAGTTAAACCCAGCAGCCAGATTTTTCTCATAGAAACACATCTCAAACTATCAACCCCGTCAAAGCGGCATACAAATCTTGAGTTAAATCACTCACACCTTGACGACGGTCAGACTGAGACCTTTCCCAGTGCTCAGTTACCGAAATTGGCTCGCCGACAGTGATTTGTGCTACTTTCAACCCTAACCGGGGTCTTCCCGGAAGTATTGAATCCTGAATTCGCGATAGCAGATCAAATATTAGCAATGCTGTTTCTGCAACCCTTTCTGCGGTGGGTTGTTCCTGAATATAGTTAGCCGTGACAGCGACGAAACTTTCAACTATCCGCATGTGCTGCATCCGTAAATCTGCTTCCTTTGCTACCCAGTCTGCTAGTCCCCGTTGAAATGGTGATAAATTGTGAACATTGGGTATATCTTCCCGATAAATATAACTCCACCCTGCCTCTTCCAAACGACGACAACGGTCGATAAAGTTACCCTGTGCTTGCAGGTTAAAATATTGTTCCGCAACTTGTAAAGCTTTATCCATTAAGCAATGGAGTCGGGTAATTAGCAGTTGGTTCGGAGTAGCAGATTCATCCTCAGATATAGTTGAGGGAATATCTAGATGATAGAAGCGGCGATAAAATTCTTCCATCTGAGAAATTAGATATTCACTCAGGTAGAATAGGCGTTGGTAGCAGATTTCCGCTGGTTGATGCAGGGCTGGTCCACTAATTTCCCGGACTGGCAACCCACTATCAAATTCTAATTTACTCAGTAGCCACTCTAGTTTTGCCCAAGGTGGTTGAACGTAGTGATACTGGATACCAATGGGCACAATTAAAACTGTCTCTAATCGATGAGCTTTTTGCAAGTCTTCTACACACCAAAACCCCAACTGGGCTACACCTGGCTCTAGGGGACTGACAATCCCACTATGACC
>Ga0209208_10002337_pt1 | contig 27159 bp, 17 predicted proteins | sample S1TSphfallax_3_FD_187694 | JGI IMG/M metagenome (GOLD analysis project Ga0209208, IMG submission 187694) | Host-associated microbial communities from peat moss isolated from Minnesota, USA - S1T2_Fd - Sphagnum fallax MG (SPAdes) (version 2) | ecosystem: Host-associated > Plants > Peat moss >...
CCACTCAATTTGTAATTGCTTTTGAATGTACATGGGGTAGCCATTAATCATAGAAAGTCAAATTTGTAGTTGTTTTAAGTGAAAATATGTGGCAATTCCCACACCATAAAGGTTACATGTTCATTGATTTAGGTCAATTTATGGTATTTTCCAATTAACAAGTTATCAACATGTTTACTAATATATATAACTACTTTTGTAGGAAGTGGGCGTCTGCATATGATAGGGGCATTGCTCAGTCTTTGATAGGGCAACTGTTGATACTAGAAATGTATCTATGATTATGTTGGAGTACTAAAAGATATCTGCAAGCTTGATTATGGTCCAGTGCAAATGTTTGTGATTCTTTTCAAATGTGAATAGATCAAACAAGAGGACAATTGAAGTGGGGCCACTTTATGTATGAGATGTGTTGGATTCCTCAGGATAATTTTTTGCCACAAGTTGCCATTCTTGTCTAAGCCCTTCATTTTTCCTTTTCAAACTACATAGGTGTTTTTTTTAGGACATCAAGAAGCTTGGTTAGAAATTCATTTTGCGAAAGGAAACCTAATCTAGGAAAGAAGTGGTAGATATAAAGGATGTGTTCATTATGACCACTATGGAATCAAATGGTCCAAGTGCTCTAGAGGGACTACCCCATTGCTTAGTATAATTCACTAATAGGAGCCATAGAGTTTTTTGAAAAGGACAATCTTTTAGCATTAGCAAGGTTTTAGAGTTGGTTTCCATGAATTGCATGTTTTAGGTAATTACTAAAATTTATAAATTGTTACATGAAAATTTGAACTTTTTAGAACCACCTTATGTTGTTTTAGTTTTTTATTATAGGTGTATTAATGTTTATTTTGGAAGATCCATGAGTTCACATTGTAAGGTTTGAATTTCTTTAACAATTTGATGTTGTGGTTTGATGTTTGACCTAGTTATGGATTCTAGCAAATCTTTGTTTCTTTGACAATTCAAACACTAATAAAAATTCTAGGTTCTATAACAAAAATTCAGTTGCATGTGACACATGCAACTACAAATTCATGTAATTGCCTAAGACAAGTCACACATGACATTCTATTGCATCAACACTACATATACAACATGTATATATGATATTAATATACATGTTCATCCATACATACCAATCCAATGTAGTTGCACTTTATGTACAACTCTCCTTGCAATTAATCAAAGTATGACAAGTGTTTAAAAATTGGATTATTTTCTTGTGGACATGTGTCACTTTTAAATTATTTTTGTGTTTTCAAAATAAAAAATTCATTGGATTAATCTCAATCGTTAATGTTTATGTCATTAGTATGATGACATGAGGCATACCATGGAATGTTCATTGACCATTTGACACATGGCCATTTTTAAACACTAATTATATGGTGACGTGTGGCAATTAAGGCTCACTTAATTAATTAATTAATTATTAATGAAATCCAAATCGTCCAACTTAAAGTTAATAAAATGTTGACACATGGTGCCTAGGTAGGTAGGTAACTATTACACTTTATGAAGTAGGTATGTTTACCTAAACATGTGAGTAGGTTGAAAGGTAGCTATGCTTAGGCTATATAGGTTGGTTTAAAATAATCCAATTTTATTTTTAGGTTTAACCATTTAATTAAAGTCAATATTTTTTTTGGCTCATCCCCAATGGCACTTGGTATTTGGGTAGTACAAGGCTATTGCACCTAGTTATACATTGTTTAATGTTGGATTGGAAGCCAAAAAAATATGGGATAAAAAATTCCATTACAAACCTCATGAACCAACTTAGTTGCACATTAGACGCAACTATTGTATTAGGGTAGATTGGCCCCAAGAAAACTTCGTTGCTTTTGGTGTGCAAACAAAGTTGACGTCCTCCTCTTGGTGCACATAACATACGAAGAATCATAAAAAATGGATTAAAAATGATAAAGTTATGGGCCCCCAAAGTAAAGGGGGTCAAGAACTCAAAAAACCAAACCATTGAACATTACAAAGGTTGGTTCTTAAACACCTAAAAATTCCTTGTATATGTTGTTCTATTGTTATTAAAATTCCAAGATGATTTGTAGTACTTTAGGTGGCGCTCCTATAGCACTTTAAGTTGCTAAACTATATGTGGATGATCCATGTCAATTTCTTGTTCTCTAACATCCACCCAAAATCCATAATGGATGAAATATCGATCATGGAACAAGATGAAATATGTATGTTTTTTACAATTTTCATCTAGGTGTGATCATAGTCAAATGAGCCAAAAAACTTGTTACACGACCGAATTTTTTTTGCAATTTTGTTACAAATATTTATGTGGTGCCATTTTAATGTCATCTTAATCATGGGAAGTTGTGCTAAATGAGTAATATGAATGTTTAGGAATTCAAATGAAAAATTCATATAATTTGTTTTTGGGTTTCAATTTAATAAGGACTTTTGAACTTGAAAAATAGATGCATCAAAAGCAATACATTTTACAAAGGACCATGCCAAGAACTTTCTTAATAAATTTTTTTTGATGATAAAAAGTTTTACATGAGTGTGTAATACACATCTCATACAAAACAAAGTTATAGCTTATGATACAATAAAATAAAACAAAAAAACTTTAACATATATTGGAAGAAATTGAAATTATGATTATTTTTCAAGATGAAATGCATAATCTAGCAAGTTTTACACTTAAAAAAAATCATAGTTATTTGAAAAAGATTAACATAAAAAATGTGATGTATTAAAGAAACTATATTTCTAGTAACAAATTATAAAAGATTTCATTTAAAAATTCCTTTGTATGTGAAAGTCATGAGGGCTAAAAAAAGGGCCACGGTCCTTTTGCAAAGTAATCATGTTGGGTCATTTGATTGTGATCACACCCATCCATCATTCATATGAATGACTTCTACTTCTTACACATAGATATGGAAGTTGTATTATATGACTATGGTCATTGAGGAAAACTAGTCATTTTTTCCTTTGTTGCATAGGACATAATTTCTACTAGTGTTACATTAAACACTTAGATTTGTGCCAAAGTTGTTGGAATTAGCATATTCAAAATCAACTGAATTTTCTTTGGATAAGGAAGTTTTCCTTCTTTAGAAATAATAAATCTGAGGATTAATCTTGAAAACCATAAAAACACATTCTTTGGATTAAGGTTAATCTCGTATTCCTGAAATTTCAAAAAACCATTCTTCACACCAAAAGATGATGATAATTTTATGCCCATCGAATGTTTATTGATGAAATTATAATGTTGATGTACATAAAATGCAAACTATCAAGTCACTTTTGAAATGCATTAAAAAGGGTTTACAGATGCCACTAGTGATATCCAAATAAGGTTCACCCATTCCTCATGGAACTCAAATTGCTGAAAGGGAAAGTAATGTCATGAATGATCTCCATCAATTTCATCATAGTTATTTTTTTAAATTGGAAAAGGCTTAGGAACGGTAAAGGATATGAGATAGTTCATATGTGATAGTTCATGTAACTTAATTCATTGTTCACACATGACGTTCATCCATTCATGTCTCATCATGCTTGATGGATATTTAGGAAATGTCTTAGAAAGTTTGTATGCGGATATCAAGTTGCTAAAATCATTTCCTCTGTGTGTGCGCTCTAGTGTAGTAGTGAGGATTTGCTCTTCTTTATTTTGGTTGTGTAGAAGATGTATTGTCCATAGCTCTTCATGACTTTTGTTGCTGGAGCATTGCTTCTATTTCAATCTCTGAGTGATCTGCTGTGTTTTTTTCATCATGTTTGGGTGAGAGCTTGAATGTGTGGGCATACCTTTCTTGATAAGTCTTGTTCTGATCAGGTGAGGTTGGGATTGTGAATTCTTGAATGACATTGATTTTTCCAGGATGTATAAACAGAGATGCCTGAGTTGCATGCATGAGTACTAAGGGGTTTGCTAATGCATTGTTTGAATGAAGCTGTTGCTTTGAGAATGGCGTTAATCTAGTAGACAACATTGTCCATAGGACTGGAATAATCCATTGGATCATAGTCTTGGAATTAATCTATGGATAGTTTATATGCAGAAATGAGAAGCACCCATTGTTGTGGAATCTGGGTTAAGAAAATCTCATTCTGTAGTCACAGGAAAAGATTCTCAAAAGTCTGGAGTGAGTATTGAGATAGGGTTGAAATTGTCAGCCGAGATGGCTGGAGTGCTATATGGATCTGAGGCATTAACAGTGCCTTTTGTATGGACTGTCTACTAGGGAGTTATGGAATTTATTGATATTGCATATAAGAGAAGGTGTGGGCTTGAACTGTGGGCTAGAATTCAGGTCTTATAAAATGGTGAATGTTTGTTGGCTCTGCACATAGGGAAGTGATTCTGGCATAGCTGTCACATTTGGGCACAAAATTTTGGCTGGAACTTGACTGGATGTGGCTGAACGTGTGAGTGACATGTGTATCACTATGTGCATGCATATGATGGATGAGCATGTTCCTTACAACAAGTTCATGAATTAGACAAGAAGTTCTAGATCAAGTAAGGAAAGTTTTTGGTTTGAAGTTTGAGCCTGCCATAAAGGGCAGAGGCATTGAGTCATTAGGCAATGAGCTGCTTGTTTGAGTAAACCCTTTATTTCTAATTACAAAACACCCTAGCATCAACTACCTACACTGGTACCCTGGACGTAAAAACCCCAATGTTATTTGGATTGCTGATAAACATTATAGATATCCCAACCCTACACTAAATCAGGGTCTTGAGGCCAAAATTAACATTCCTTCCTTTAATTATTAGCTTTTAAGGGGCATTATTCAAGAAGGTGAAGGCGCGTTTACCCTGGCCAGCTGTCTACTTATCCTTTTCAATGTCAGTAGTGTGCAGGTCATTTTACATGTGGCAACAGTAGACTTGTCTGCAGGATTCTCGATGAAACATATACTCTTAGCGTGATACCTTGGAGGATACCTTAGTGTGAATACTAAAACCTATTACTATAAGGCCATTCCACTGGTTATTTGCAAAAGTCAATCAAAGAACATACAAACCTAGAGGCTGTTAATAAGCACATGAATAATGGCAGCATTTTTTTCTGCCGAATTTTAAAATAGAAAATGAAAAATAATAGCGAATTTTGAGGGTTTATGTCACAAAAATTTGCAAAATAACGAAAACACATAGCCAGATTTCTGTAGTTGGTTGTTCAAGGTAGCCAGACATATAGAATTTCATATCTCATCTGTAGCCAAGTTTGACAATAGATCTTATTATGGATGATCTGCTACAACATAAAAAGGGGGAAAAAAAACAGTAACAACATGGAGTCACAGTCCAGCTTTTAGATCATGGAGAAAGCAAGCATTTGCAAACTAATATTGTGATAACAATATCATCAGTTCCGTTTCCACCACGTAGACTATGCATAAATAGCCTGAGACATACCCTCAGTGCACCTCCAGGAATGTGTCCTATTGTGAAATATACCCGCAATATATGACAATATGGATGCCTCACAAAGTGCACAAAGACAAGATCTTGACTTATATATATATAGGCTCAAAATTCTAAACTGGCTATACCACTGACAGCAGTAAATAAATGCAACCTGACACAAGATTTGTTTTTGATAAAGCTGATTCCTAAAATCCCACAGCAGACTCCTTTAACATTCTTATTTTTGTCATTTCCTTTGGCACGAACAAGCTATTTGCAAAAGCATAACCCAACCGCTTGGAGGCTCATGGTTGGCAAATTCTGGAGAGATTAAAGCAAAGCTAATAACCTATTAACCACCTACCGCTGAACAAACTTTCACAATTGGTGTAGTACTACAAGAACAAAAGCTTTGTCTATATTCACCAACTGTCCTTTTGGACTCCTGCTAATTGCACACATAAAATTAAAAAAACAAGTTGAGTGTGTCTGACGGCTTTGACTGATGTCCAGTTAAATATCGTATCTTAGTGGAGTCGATCAGACAGAGAACTAAACACCTTCCCATCATGTGCTTTTTTTAATAAACTGTTTCAGGAAAAGAGCATCCAGTGGGATTATGGGACCCACCACCCATTGCCCCATCCATTGGAAACCTGTTATCACCCAGCTGTCCATGAACCGCAATTGAGTTATCAAGGTTACCTTCCTCACCTTGGTAACCTACTTTGTAAACCCTCCTCGTTCCCAGTCCCTCCTTAGGTAGCTACCTGTGTTGGCCAGTTCTTGACTTTTATGAAAACCTCCAGTTCTGGTTTTGAAAAATAATTTGGAATTGTCTGAGTCCTAGTTAACACATATAGAACTGCAAATGTGGTTTTGGATTCAAAAGAATAAATTTTGAATCCAATTTTGAAAATTAATCTCAGTTTGAATCCAATTCTTAGGAACTAGGACCAGAACCAGGACTGGAACCAGGATACTTTGTTTTATAAAGGGGATGTGACTGTTGATTACCTGATTAACCGCCAGGTAATCTACTGTCGCATCCCTTTATAAAACAAAGTATCCTGGTTCCAGTCCTGGTTCTATATACAAATGAAACTGAAAATCTGATTCTTGGAAAATATAAAGTCCAGTTTTGGCTCTGAAAATCAATCTTGGTTTGGATCTGGTTCTTTTGAACTGAAATCAAAACCAATGATTTGGCAAGTACCTGCCCAACACTGATAACCTGCCTATGTAAATGGGTAATTATCATAGGTAAGTAGGTAGGGAATGTAAGTGGTTACTATCTACAAGTAGTGAAATAAGTAAGGCACGTAATGGCTACTAGGTAGTTAGAATTCATGTGCATGGTTTGTAGGCAGCTAACCATCATGCATGGTTAGTTTATTGGACAGGAATATAACGAAAAAGTGCTTCCTGTCCACACACCATCCATCCTGCATGGTGCTAGTTGGTGCTGGTTGACGCTGGCTTCAGTTCACCTTCTAGGTGAAAACGGGCGTATTTGCTTTGCCTCATGCATTAATGGTATGCAGGCAACTAAGGTGTTCTATTAAGATTTTTAGAAGCTAAAAGTAGTCTGAATTTCCATCTTAAGGCTATTAGAAGGCCACAACTCTGGTTGGTGTGCATGGTCCCGCCACACCCTGTTTTTAGGTGCGGATCTTTAATGTCCAGTAGACTTGTACGGGATGAATGTGTATTCGGTACTGTGTGTCTGCAAATTGACCTGCATTTCCAGATTTTGTGAAAGTAGGGAAAAATATTTCTATTTGTCACATCAGCGATTATTACTACTTTTATTAAAATTGCCTGCAAATACTTGGAATTCCCATCCTAAATGGATAGCCAGTTCGGAATTTAAAACCATAAAAGTGCCTAACAATTATGTGGTTCCTAACTGCAAGCTTATCCAACTATTGACATATAATTTAGCAAATGTGCCCAATTTTGAAAACATATATGTTAATCAAGAATAGCTACATACATTGAAAGAAATTTTACTGAAAAATTATGCGTTACTTTAACGTGACAAATTGTGCACACAAAAAATTGTAGGATATCTCATGGACTCCATATAACTGACATTTATGCATGGTTGCAAGCTAGCCCAAGAAGTCCACATATGATTTTTAGAAGACCTTTACAAAGACTAAATAGTATCCTCCCAATGATCATTAATGTTGGGTGGTTATTAGAAATAGGGACATACCGCTGGTAGTTCTATATATATTGAGGTATATACTCACATAACAATTAGTGGCCAAAAAGTTTTTAAAACATGGTTGTAATGAACATTTAAAAGTCAAGGTTTGAGTCTTCTAAGGACCTTGATTTTTCGTGTTTTTGCATGAACTCAACTTAGGTTGCTTTCAAAAAATGACATTGTAATGAAAAAATGAAGGGTCACACACTTCCCTCTTGGTGAATTCAACATTGATGAAACAAAATTATACACATTTAATAACAATGAGTTATTACAATTAACATGGATATCATGGGTTGTATGTCTAAGTGTAACCAAAAGGAAAAGGGTAGAAGGAATATCTCCTTATTACAAATCCTAGTTTTGTGCAACAATGTTTCCAATTCATTTCTTACCAAACCAACATTGTTACAACACCTTGGTTTTCTTGTCCTAACATTACGTAATTCTCCATGCCTATGTGAATTTCCAAACTGCAAATATTTATTAATCTTTCTTAGATTACTACAATGGTAGCTTTCAAACTGTTGTTAGGAGCAATTCCACATATTGTGAGTGCATGAACTAATGGGGTCTAGCTTGAGGTTAGCGTTCTCAATGTTTAGTTGGTCCATTATGAGTTGCTAATCCATCCTTCTATCATATGAAATAATGTAGAGAAATATTTGGTTTAGTTTTAAAAACAAGTTGACTTTTGGGTACGAACCAAGATTAAACAATATATGCCAAGTTGGCTTGCAACCACTTAAGTAAAATAGAACTTTGTGCAGATTACGAATCTATGGATATTTTCTATAATTTCTCCCATTATGTTTTCCTCTCACTTGTTTTCTACCCAATCCAAAGATGCCCACTAAAGTTTTTGGCTCCCACTCATACGTATGTGCTACTCATTGCATTTCAGGAAAGGTTCCACCAAGGTCCCATACATATGCATATCTACACATGTTCCTAATACTATAACTTAGACCTCCTTTATGCGTCACTAACCTTCAACATCAACCCCTCATAGAACCTAACATTAATAAGAACACAAAAGCATGTCGTGACATAGTCACTGACACAACGGAAATCAAACAACAACTATATTTTACAAGCTCCTCCTTTTACACAATCTGCAACAATTTCAACAACAAAAACAGACTTGTCCTTATTTGCCCTTGAACTCCCCTTCTTATATTCATCTTACATCATCTTATTTTCCTTCTCCATTGAATGCTTACAGCGCTCTTGGCCACCCATTGTATGTTGCCAACCTGTTTCACATAACACACAAACAAACAAAGTTTCCTACCTAAACTCACAAGTCTTCTCCAAGCAGTCATTATAACCACTAACAAACAGTGATAATATAAACTTTGTTATCTGCATGAAGAAAATTGACAGCCACTCAAAACAAAAAACTAAACCCTAAAACAAAGTAGTGTTCACATGAAAGACATCTAATTAACTTCATGTCCATTCACATAATAACTTATTGTTAGAACAATGCATCCAATTTTATGGATTTCCAGGAATCAAATTGCTTTAATCTTATTCCCATGAGTTCAATAGGTCATTTGTAGCTTTTTCATTTGTCATAGACCCTCAGATTCCCACATTAAACAATCTTTCTCCTAAAGAAACACAAAATGGTTAACCCCATACACAACAATTCCACTAATCATAAATTTTGGTGAGTTCATTAATTTCATAAACAACACAATACTTGGTTTTATCCACACAAATGATAATCCCAACATGGAAGATTTCTATTGCCTACTCTCCACATAATCTAACTCAGGGAGTTTGACAAAAAAATAATTATGCTCCTCAACTAACATCCCCAAATCACCCCAAACTATGCAAGAACAAGATATTTTTTCGGAATTCCTAGTAACACAAGTACTCTTTCCCTAGCCACAAAATTGTTAAACTCAATCTAATTATAGAAACACCCATAAACAACACAATGAAATGCCTTCTAACCACTCTTAAAATCCTTTAAACTCATCATCATGTTCTTCGTCATCAACCCCTACTTCTACTACTAAATTTGCATTCAACCTAAATAAACTCATGGTGTAATGGAATGTTTTTAACCTCCACGAAAATACAACCTTCCACAGAAAGCATCCTTTCCAACTAGTACACAACACAATCTATTTGCTAATTTCACAACATAAACTTTCAAGGTATTTAACTCTTTGGCTCCATCACTAAAATGTTTTACCTTTAATTTGTAGCTTGAATTCCTTTTCCTTGATTGATGTCCATCATAACATCGATGCAAAAAAAACCACACCACCGAAAATGCATCCAAAGAAGGAATCATGACACATCAAATGCCATTGAAAAATAAAATTGATGATGCTCATAACCTGCAAGCAAACAAATAAAGAAAAAATAGCCATAGAAACCCATATTTTCCTTTCCCATCATGATGAATTGTTGAAAGATGTGTTGTGTTCTACTTTTGGTGTTCGATACTATTGTTCTATCAACTTAAGGTTGCATCCCGTAACTTTTCATCACAACATGCCTTAACCAAAACATACTCGGGTGGTACCATTAAGAACATCACACCTTGATTTTACTAGACGCATTGAACTTTAAAAAATGATAAGAAATAGTTAAATGAAAAATTTCATTATGTTTTTAGGTTAATATATTTATCAATTATTGTAGACTTTGAAATTTTAATTACATTAAAAAAAATTATATTTTGATATTCTTAATCATTACATTTAGAAAATTTTCAAAAATGTAACGTATGTCTTTTTTTGGGACCTTTTTGGTTGGGAACACAAGTTTAGAACATGTTTTGGTCTTCTTTGGGAAATCATTTTTTAAAGTGCCTTTGATGGCATTTTTTTAAAAATTAATAAATTGAATAGGTGTAATTTAATTATGAAAAATTAATTTTTAAGAGCATGGTTTTGAAAAGGTCCATGTAGTTAATTCCTAAATGAAATTGCCCCAAAATTGTTAAGTTATGAATTTTGTTATTTTTTAGGTTCATAAATTTTTCACTTGAACTCCAAATCAAAGCATTTTCAAAAGAAACAATATAATCATTGAAAATAATTTTCCACTATGTAGCAAGCTCTTCAATTGGAGCTAATTTGACCTTTCAAAAGTTCAAATAAATGGTTAGGAATAAAGTTGGTAAATTGATTCTTGACCTTATAAATGGTTATTTGACCTTTGATAAAAATCTTTGTTTTTGCAATTTGACCCCACTAGGTGTATGCAAGGTTAAGTGGACCAAAAGGATGTCAAAAAAAATCCCATAAGTCCATTTGAGAAGCATTTCCTTTGTATTTGTTTCAAATTTTGAAATGATTAAATAATTGGGCAACAACAACATATTGATTTCAAGTCATTTTTTCCGCCTAGAAAAATCCCACCCAGAGATCATTATTTTTTACATGAGTGCACACTTTAAAATAAAATGTTTTTTTAACATGATATGGACTTTGGAAAAAAAACATTGTTTTTAATGATAAAACAATTCATAAAGAATAACATACAATTTCAATATGATTACAAATCCTTGCAACGTTTTAAAAAAAAATCTTATCTAACTAAATTAGAGTCCTTAAAAATTATAGTATCCATGATTGGAACATTTTGAAATCTATTTGTAAAAAAAAGAAAACTTCCAACATCCTTAATGTTCATTTTAAATGTCTATAACTTTTTTTTAAAATGTGTTATAGATTTCAAATATCTACATCACATAGATTTTCAAGTTAATAAATTCAATCTATATCTTTAAATTGATTACTCTTTTAAAACAAATACATTTTCTCTATTTGAATTACACTTGTGCATTGTAAGCATGGCATCCATATTAATCTAGTATAACTTGTAGTGGCCTTGCTAGACTAATAGTTTAAAAAGTGTCTGATTCGGATAAGGTTTGATCCTTCAAACCTTCTTCCAAAGTTGCAAACACCTTAAGATTCCAAACTTTCTAAAGTGGGATTACAATTGAGAGTCTTGAGAGTGCTTCCTTTTTACCTTCACACTTTCAATTCATGTGGGGGTGTGTTTTCACTAGCTTGTAATCACATTTTTGTCATTTGCTTAGTTAGATTCCAATTAGAAGCATCTAGCTTTCTTCATCCAAGGAAAGACCTTTTGGGAGTTTTTCACACACACACGTTAAGGTCACAACCAAAAAAAAGGTTTTTTTGTGCTTTGTGTTTTATGGAAATAATGACATTCAACATTAAAATGCATGTATTTAAAAATTGGTTAATAGTAATTTTATGAAGGTTGGCACAAAACACAAAAATATTATCAAGTAAACATTTGAAACATTGGGCAATTAATTTTCAATTTTTGTGGTTGTTGCATACGGGGGAATTGATTTTCAAAATCATCATTAGAAACAAACTTAGAATATACTTTTGTTTTTGTTAAACACCCTTTATTGCAATAAACATGTTGTGGGTGGTGTAAATTTATTGATTTGCATTTTGTTAAACATCCTTATTGTACGAAGCAATATGTGGGTGCTAGGGTTGTCAAAACCAACATGACATGCCCATTTTGTGTTAAGTGTCACATCAGCATCCATCCTAATGTGTTCGTTGCATTTGTTAGGATGGATGCAAGAAAATCTTGGGTCATACTTGGGTTGCCTTCGTTACAATTAATTACTAAAAATGGATTTCAGTTGCCAATCCTACAATGACCAATGTTTTTTGATTGCCAAGCCTGTAACATCCAAAAAAAATTTGTCACCATCTTTTTAGTGTGTCATTGTGGCCTTGCTAATTACATGAAAGAATATCTTAAGGCAAAAGAAGAATGATGGAAATTCCAATATTTCACCATGCAAAAATATAATCTCCAAAAAAAAATCCTTTAAAAGAATCCCAATTCCTTCAAGATATCACAACTCTATCACTAATCCATGTTTGAACACAAGTCAAAATATCATCTTTCAAAAATCCTCACATAAAAATAAACCTACTATATTTTATAATGAATCTAAACACAATATCCTCACCTTGGTAAGCAATGCCAAAAGAAAATGAAAACCAAAAGAAAAGTATACAAAGTGAATGCCTTGTAAAGTTTGCATCAATAAATGTTGCTTTAAATAAATTTTTATTGATTCTTTTTCATTAGTAATGTCTATCAATTATGAGAGCCATTATTGGAGCAAATCATCAATGATAAGTCCAATCATCCATAATTCAAAAATTTTAAAAATAGATGGGTAATACTTGTGTAAAATTGTATATGATCATTGCATATTATGTTTATAAAAAACCCATAATTATTATAGTCCATAGATCTGGATATAAATTTCAAATGTGTAAAATTTTGCATTCAAACCATTTTGGTAACCCCTTGGAAATCTAAAGCTTGATGTATTGCAAGGATCCATCTAGTTTTGCCAAAAATTTATGCTCCATGACATGTTTATACTTTTCCAAGCCGGTTCCTTCCTTGTTCATAAAAACACCATTGAGATATGCCATTATGTGTTCCATGAAAAATGTCATGACAATGTCCTAAAATCATCGTGTGGCGATTTGCTTAACATCATTATTTTCAAGGTTTTGATGTTTTTGGGTTTGTGTCAATGAAATGCTCTCTTTGATGAACTTTTATGCATCCCTTCATTTGTGCATGGTTGAAGGTGGGTCATTCAAATGTCTAAGGGGATAAATCCTAGATGATGTGTGGGATAACTTGTTTCGAGGTTTTTGGTCAAATTGATTGCCTAATGGTTGTCCACTAAGCTAACGCACCCCCAAGCTCCTTGATGGACCCAATTATGAATCCAAAGGTGATGACAACGGAAAGAGGAGTTGGGGCACGTTCCTTGGCTCATAACATTTCAAAGGTAGAAGAGCATGTTGGAGCTCCAAAATGGGGGACTAGGAAAAGTGAAAAGCAAGTCAATTATTCACACAAACTAAACAAACCAAACAACAAGTTGATTAGTGCATAATTGGAACACTTTTGGTGCACGGACAAATCACGAGCAAACATGGATTCATAAGACTCACCAAGGCCTGGACTTGGGGGAAGCCATCACATTCCCCCTTATAGTATTCTTTGTGCCTAGGCATGGGGCCAGCACCCAAATGTCATTTTGTTCCGAGACTCCCAAGTGGGAGTCTTGAAAATTTCAAAATTAGGACTTCCACAACTTTGACAGCTCATAACTTTGTGTGAAGACCTCCGATTGAAGTGAGGTCTAAATCAAAGTTATAGCCCTTGTTGAGAGCTTTTCAATGGTATGTGGCACAAAACATGAACATAAGGAAATTGGGGCTATTCCTAATTTTTGGTAATCGGGAGTCAAATTGGCAATTTGACTCCTAGCCCTTCTTTTGGCCATAACTTGTGTGTAGGTACCCAAATGGGTCATGTGAACCCATATTAAAAAAAATTGTTACAAGATCTTTCCAATTATATAAATAACTTTTCAATCTAATGGGTTTTAACCCCTGCAATCACTCTCTAAAGATTTGGGAGTCCATCGGGACTCCAACTCCCTCATCTGACCTCTAACTCCCAAAGTGGGAGCTTACTTGGGAGTGTGGGGGTTCATTCCTTCACACTCTCCCACACTCCTAGGAGCATGAAATGTGACTCTTGGGCTTCACTCTTGGCCCACACATTTACAAACCTTTACTTTGGTTGCGAGCCCAAGGTTAGGGTTGCGACATAAACGATGGTTTATTTAATAGTTGTCTACTTGATTGTCCATTTGATGACATTTTTGATGACAAAAAACCAAAAGTCTTTCCAAACATTAATTGGTAAAAATAATTAGAATCTTGAAAAGTCAAAGTTTAATGCGGTCCAAAATATTTACAAAATGTGAAAAAGATGGCCCTTCACCAAGGACTTGATCACCTCAACTCACCCAAGGTTCCACACAATGGTTATAAGGGGGCAACCAAAGACACAAAACCCAAATGAAAACAAGGTGTTCAAAAATGAATCATGGATTACATTTTAAAACTCATATACCTTGAAAATTTTGTTAAAGTCACTTGGTAAATAACTAAGTTTGTAAGTGTAACATAAATTTAATAAATTCCTTTCCAAGGTGGGTGATATTTAAAACCACCAAAATTTAACTATCGGTAAATTAAATAAAATTTTAGAATACTATAGTTTTTGGTAGGGGAATCACACTACTGAATTTGAAGTGGGGGCATACACTTGCAACCACTGTAGATATCAAAACACAAACCTAAAACTCATGTGACAACAAAAAGATAACAATGGGATAATACGATGAGCCATACCAACATAGCCATGTGCAATAGTTTTATTTTTAAAAATTGCATCAAGGATATTGGAGTGTGGCAAAGCTATTAAGGATTTTTAGTAACTTCATGTTAGAATAAGGAATGGTGAATGTGCATGGTTGCATGGGGGGTTGTTTTTAAAAAAAAAATTAATATTGGATGAATGAGGTGTAGGGTTAAATTTTTTTTTCAACAAAAGATGGCAATCATAGTTTTAGAACATGAATTGCATGAGTAGGGGTGAGAAATCTCTAGAGGGTTGGGGTTAGAAGTAGACACCAAAATTCGTAATGTTCAACAAAACATTAGTCTTATTTTAGTATTTAGTGAGTAGTCATGTAAGTGAAGATGATTGAAATTCATAAAGCAATTGAAGGGGTGTTAATGAAGGGTCAAATGGAAATAAAATAATCTTCAAACATTATAAACGTAAGACTAATTCAAGACAACATAACGATTTAAAATAGTGTGATAAGGTGGCAATGGCAACATGGATTTCATGATGAATGAAATTTTTATTTAGGTTATGGATAAGTTCAATGGGGAGCTGCAATTACAAATTGAGTCCTAAGCTATGTTACAATGATATTTCATAATTGTAAGAAATCTAGATAATGTTGAATAATGTGAACTAAGTAATTTGCCTTACTATTAGGAGGTAGTCGACGAATTAAACTACACAACCAACGACAATGTTTAATGCCGAAAATTAAAAACTATGCAAAGATGGAGGTGTCTTCAATTTCATAAAAACCTTTGAAGATAGTTTCAAATTCATCACCAGAAATGAAGTCAATTTGCAACAAAATCACCAAGGTATGGGAGTTTGGAGAATTGCAACAATACCAAGCTCAAGGGGATTCATTTGTGTGGGTTGAGGCCTGTAAGACGTGATCATGCACAATGCCATGAATTCAAGGAAAAAAAAAATTCTTCAATCAAAATCAATTTAGTGATCATGAATGTGTGGAAGACTTGCTACATTGAGATGCAAGGTTGCAATTTATAGGTCAAGGAAAAGGAAGGAAAGGTGTAAAGTAATGGTCTAGAACCAAGGTAAAATAAAACCTTAAAATCAATGAAAAAAAATGTTTAAGTAAACGTTGGGAGGAAAGTGAAAAAAAATGAAAATGATGTTTTTCTTTTTCCTTCCAAAGGTCACCAAGCTTAGAACCTTTCAAGGGCCACCAAACATTAGGACCTTCCAAGGGCCACCAAGTTGGGGTCTTCCTTCACCTCCTTCCTTCTCCTTCTCTTTCAATGCGTAAAATTGGATCATTTGGTGTTTTCTTTTCAAACATAACTTTCAATTAAAATCCTTAAAAAAATTCATTGGGAGGAGAAAAATGATTAGTCTTAGTAGATGGTGGAAAAAGGAGAATAAATTTAATGATAGTAATACCTTTGAAAGAATGGAAATGAGTAGGGGTAGTTTTGGGAACTTGAAATCTTAAGGAAAATTCATAAGACCTTTCGGGTTTTGTAGCATAATGATTTTTTTATTTAGGTTCAAAGCTTGAAATTTGGTAAGTAGGTGCACCCTATAGGTAATTTTCCAATGAACTAATGCAAATTAGATTTGAGTAGAGTACGTGATGGCAATAATGTTTTAAGTGACTAAAGGTTTGTTTTCAAGTTGAGCTTTCTACTTCTGTGAAACCTTTTTGGTTTCTATGGCACAATTTGTTTTTGATTTAGGTGCTGAACTTGAAATTTGGTGAGCATGTGTGTCTTGTAGTTAGCTTTCCAATGAATTAATGCAAATTAGATTTGGATTACATATGTGATGAAAAAAATGTTTTGAGTGACTTGAGGTCTACTATCAAGTTGAACATATTGTCAAATCCTTAGAAGTTGGTTTAGGTGGGCAATAATTTAACATAAAATTCTAAGATTTGGAGAGTTTGAGCTTAGAAAATATATTTATAAATTCCAAGTCATAAATGATGCATAAGAGGCAAACTATTTATTTTTAATTACAAATGTAATTTAATATCTAAATATACATTTTACATTTTCCTTCACCAATAACATATGTACCTCTAAGTATAATCACTTCATAGAATTGGGAGTAGAGGAATAGAAAATTGCTTCACAAATACACACATTGAATGAACATACTTGGAAACATAAAACCTTGTGGGAAAATATGTCGCAATTTTAGCCTTGAGCTTGCGACTAAGGCAAAGGGCTTGCAAGGTTGCAGGCCAAGAGGGAAACCCAAGAGTCACATTGCATGTTCCCGGGAGTGTGAAAAGTGTGACGGAATGAACCCTCAGACTCCCAAGGCAACTCCCACTTTGGGAGATGGAGTCCCGGTGGACTCCCAAATCTTCATAGGGCAATTGCAAGGGTCAAAACTCAATGGCTCAAGGAGTTCTTTATAACATCGAAAAGATCTTGGAATTTAGATGTCTAAAATGAGCTCGCATCTCCCATTTGGACATCTAAAACACAAGTTATGGCCAAAAGAAAGGCTAGGAGTCAAATTAACAGTTTGACTCTCGACCATTAAAAGTCAGAAATTGACCCGATTACGTTGCGTGCAGGTGGCATGTGACACGTCGTTGGAAAGCTCTCAACAAGGTTATAACTTTGCTTCAGACCTCATCTCAATCCGAGGTCTGCACGCAAAGTTATGGGGCCCCAAAGTCATGGGACTCCCAACTTTGGCAATTTTGAAACTCCCACTTGGGAGTCCTGGGACAAAAAGTCATTTGGATGTGGGCCCCGTGGGCAACCACATAGTATACTTTAAGGGGGAAGGTGGTGGCTTCCCCCAAGTCCAGGCTGTGGTGAGTCTTATGAGTCCAAGTTACTCGTGGCTTGTCCTAACACTAAAAGTGCTCTAACTATGCACTAACCACCTTGTGTTGGTTTTGTGCAAGCATGTGTGAATAAGTGAAGCTTTTCAATTCTTCCTAGTCCCATCCCGGAACTCTAGCACGCCCCTCTACCCCTCCAAGGTGCTATGAGCCAGGGAGTGTGCCTCGACTCCTTGCTCTTCCACTATTTTTTGTTTGGGACTCACATTTGAGTCACTCAAGGACTTGGGAGCGCGTTAAAATATCACTTTAGCAAAAGACACTGATTATTTCAAAAAGAAGGTAAAAAACTCAAAAGTTTTGAACTTTCTCCACAATTAAGCTTGAAAACACTTTTGTACAGTCTTCTTCGCGAAATAGAGAAAAACTAAAAATTCGCCTAAATATATACTTTCCAAACCTTATCAAACAAAAATTCTAACTAGTAATCCAACTAATCATTTCTAGATTTTTGGTTCTAAAAATAAACATCTCTAAATCTAGTTTTGGTTAAGAGAAATCCAATTTCAATTCCATAAATCTAGTTTTGGTTACCCAAATCTGGATTTGGTTCCATAAATTCAATTTTTGTTACATTGATCCAATTAAGCCTCCACCAGATTTGGTTTAAAAAATCGATTTTGGTTGCAAACGTTTTTCACTTCAACATTATCCCACCTTTTAAGCAAGATCACGTCCTTGAAATCACAAAACAAAGTAACAAACTTTCCTAACTGTTTAACATTATTATTGACAATTATTTCGATCATGTCGAAATTAACTCTAAATTCGGTTATCTATTCTATTGGGTCACAAGGAGGTTCAATAATCAGTTCAATCGTTCCACTAGGTGCACCTTTCAATTGCAACCTTGGGGTGACGCCTTGACCTCTTCCATTGAAACCTCCTAAACTTTCACAAAAACAATTCTGCACTGGATTGGGTTAAATTTCTAGTTGAGGTTAGCTACCTAATTCTTCCTAAATTCTTATCCCAACTGTAGTTGTAGCTTTAGAGTCAATCTCCATTTCTTTGCCTACCTTTCGAACTTCACTAACTTATGTGGCAAAGGTGGATTTGGTTAGAATACCATGGTCATTAGTTCGGAGTCTTGTATTACCAAATGTGGGATCAATTTTCGATAGTGTTCTATTAAGAGGATATAAAGCTCTTCATCTTTTTAGTAGCTTACGGAAATTTCTTCCAAGATTTTTGTCACCTTGCCCTTGAATGATTCCCAAAGTTCAACCTTGTTCTTGTGACCCTAGCCCTAATGCATTAGCAACTTTGCTTTTGTTAAAATGTGTTCCATCTACAAAGTTTTGAATTCCACCATCCAGTGGTAATGAAAGTCCAACTTTTTGGCCTTTTGGGTCAACACCCACATCTCCTCCATGAGGGTTTCTAGGTCAGCATTGGTCAAAAGGTTGACTCACAATTCCTCCACTTCCTTTTGTAACTCCTCCTTTTTTCTAGTTACTTCCATAAGTTCTTATTCCAATCCTTGAATTTGTTTATACAAAACAAGGTTAACCTTTTCAGTGTGGGCTAGTTGGCCCTTGGTGGATTCTAGGTTTTTTTTTACATTGTCCAACTCTTGTTCCAACTTTTTTCGATCTTCAGACTCCTTCTGGTATTGGACCTCTAGTTGGTTTTGGTCCTTCTATAATGCATTGAGGGCAACACCCATTGCCTATAAACATTCCTCCAACCTTGAAATTACCTTCTAATAATCATTGTTCTAAACGTCCAATGAGTTCAATTGCACATGCATTGTGTCAAACTCATGGAGCTATTATTTTAACTCTTGGATGGTCTTAGAAACCTTTTCATTTGCTGCCCCAAGCTAGTTGATTGAGGCTTCCAAATCTTGCTTCTCACCATAAATGTTTTGGTTGCTTTTTAATAGTGCATCGTGTTCTATTGCCAACCACCTAAACATCGTGTCAATGTTTGTGACCAACAAGATGATCGAACTAGACATAAGGAGATAGGATTTTAAGTTGTTTAAAGAAACATGGAATGTAGGGCTTATCAAACTCCATGGTCTAGTTGCCTATGGTGTTTCAAAAAACACCAATCGAAATTGGAAAACATTCGCCTTTGGTCAATGTGATGGACTTTCGGTTTCCATACCAACACCAAAATTAAACTCTAAAGGAGTTTAATGTTCGATATCATATTCATTGGAATAGTTTTAAAGGAAAGCCATTTGTGTAGATGTTATGATAATAATGCTCATGTCTCTTGCTACACTAAAGGGGTTTCCTTCGGTGATAAGATATTTGATGTAGGTTTTGAATTTCTATCCCCAAAAGGGTTTTCGGTTTGAGTTCTTTTTTAAGGACTTGTTGTCATTTCCAGTGTTTATTTCACCAACATGCACTTCCCCAATGCAAAAGATTGAAAATGCAACCACAACTAGCCAAGGGTCTAGCTCTTTAACACCGAAAGGATAGTTTCTAATTTTGGTTCCAATTTACTCGCTTGTGGGTGGCTTGTTTCACCTATTAGATGCACCAAATTTGGACTTTCGTCCATATCCATAGGTGCACCTTGTGATTGCGTGTTTATGCCTAGCAACAAATTCCTCCTCCTCACCTTGGTTGGTGAGTTTTCGTTCAATTCATCATCCTCCTTTGAATTTGGTACTTGAAAACTCGGGTCCATTGGAAACCATTTTCGAAGCACTATGTCCAAGATTTGTGCTCCTTTGAACTCCCCATCTTTGGTGATGCCGGATTTATGGGGACTGCCCAAGTCTTTCGACCTGTTATGAAGGTTGTTGAACATGATGCCAACCTAGTTGATTTGCATCATAGTTTTGGCGAGCATTACCATGATCATGAGCTTTTTCACCACATAATTTAAATGATTCCCCTTCAACTAAATTCCTTGGATCAAAGTAGGCATTTTAGTAATGTACATGCCTTTGAACATGGACATTTTCCATCCTTCCTTGTCCACTAGAACTTTCAATGGAACTATTTTTAGGAAGTTTGACTCCTTTTGGTTTACTAATATTTTTGAGTGTTTGGCATGTGGCAATTATAACATCTCTGCCATTGTGTCTTTAATGAATAATACTGGAACCCCTTGTACTATCGACTCTATCACATCTGTATTAAATCGGACGATACCTTGAATGAATTCTTTCATTAGAAGGCAAATGGGCGTGAGCTCTAACAAAGTTATAGCCATCATTAAGAGCTTTCCAGCAATATGTGACATGACTTGTGCACGCACATAATTTAGGGCGATTCTTAATTTTTAATGGTTAGGAGTCAAATTAACATTTTGTTTCCCGGCCCTTATTTTGGCCATAACTTGTGTTGTAAATACTCAAATGGATAATGTGACATCTCAAAAAAAATTCAGTGGTATAAGGAACTTTTCAACCCAATGAATTTTGGGCCTTCAAATTGCTCTTTAAACATTTAAGAGTCCACGGAGATTCTAATTCCCAAAATGGGAACCCACTTGGGAATGTGTGGGTTCATTCCTTCACACTTTTTCACACTCCTAAGAGTGTTAATGTGATTCTTGGGTTGCATTTTCAACTCGCACCTTCCCATGCCCCTTGCCTTGGTTACGAACCCAAGGCTAAAGTCGTGATTATACTTTTTCTTGTTGCAACTTTAGCCTTGTGTTCGTGACCAAGGCAAGGGCTTGTAAGGGTGCGAACTAAGAGGGAAGCCCAAGAGTCACATCTCATGTTCCTAGGAGTGTAGGAGAGTGTGAGGGAATGAACCCTCACACTTCCAAGTGAATTCCCATTTTGGGAGTTGGAGTTTCGATGGACTCCTGAATCTTCAAAGAGCGATTTTAGGGGTCAAAACCCATTGAATTGAGGAGTTATTTATATCATTACAAAGCTCTTAGAACATAGATGTCTGAAGTGGGCTTGCATGACCCATTTGGACACTTCAAACACAAGTTATGGCCAAAAAAAAGGGCTGAAAGTCAAATTGCCAATTTGATTCCCGACCACTAAAAATCAGGAATCGCCCCGATTTCCTTGTGTTCAAGTGGCGTGCCACATATTGTTGGAAAGCTCTTGATTAGAACTACAACTTTGCTTTAGACCTCATCTCAATCAAAGGTCTACACATAAAGTTATGGGACCCCAAAGTTGCAAGACTCCCAATTTTGGGAATTTCAAGAGTCCCTGGACAAAATGACATTTGGGTGCTGGTCTCGTGGCCATGCACAAAGTATACTATAAGGGGGAAGGTGGTGGCTTCCCCCAAGTCTGGGTCGTGGTAAGTCTTATGAATTTGTGTTTGCTCTTGGCTCGTTTGTGCACCAAAGTCTTCCAACTACGCATTAACTAACTTGTTTGGTTTGTGCAAGTCTATATGAGTAATTGAATTGCTTGTTGATATTCTTAGTCCCATCCTAGAGCTTCAACATGCCCCTCTACCCCCGGAGTGTTGCAAGCCAAGGAGTGTGCTCTAACTTTTTTTCCTTCCGTTGTTTTCACCTTTGGACTCGTAGTTGAGTCCATCAAGGAGCTTGGGGTGCGTCATTTCTCATCGATTCCCCTTATCCAAAGTTACATCATGTTCAAAATTCGACTTTGTTTCTTTCGAAGATTGACCTCTCAACATCTTATTTGTTTTTTCTTTATTCATGTTTCCTCTCATGATGACCAAAAAGTCACAAATAGTGGACCAGATACAAAGGCAACAAAGGAAACAATGGGTAGAATAGAGGAGGAAATGAACACCTAATAATACTGATAACATAACGAAGCAAAAAATTAGTAAGCGATACAAGAACAATGGTAGTACTTAAATAGAAAAATGACTGAGAGCCAATGGACTTTCAATAACAATCAAAATGGTTTGTCGTACATGAGCATTGGAATCAGTTATGACTATCTTTTGGTAACCATTAAAAACGGTTGTAATTGTTTTGTTAGTTTTAGTTATAATGGTTTTTTGGTACGATTGTTTTGTAATGTTTGTTGGTAATCGTTACTTTGTAACTACTTCTTAGTTACCAATTCCATTGGTTCTTCATAACGCCATTTTCATAATCAATTCTTCATAAGTCATCATAATGGTTATCGATAATCATTTTTTTGTTATTGACACCCGGTTTGTTGGATTCGGTGGTGTTTGATTTTTCATTTCCAGTGTACACATGTCGTTTTTCTTCAAGGTGCGAGGGAGAAACTATCACCAATTTCCCTTTTCTGATTTCCATTTTTCACATGGTCATTTCCAACTTTTCTAGGTACACAACTTGTACTACATAGCACCTAGTTTGGTTTTTCCCACACCATGTTTCACTGTTCTCCATCCCATTAAATGTTTTCTCACATCCTTGTTCCGGTGAAAGCCCATCATCCAATGGTGGGAAGGGAAATGTTCCTAATAGTTTCAGTTTAGGGTCAATGAAATATGTTACCAAATCTTTCATATTTGGTTTTGGAGATGTTGTAATTGGATCCTTATTCAATTCTTGTTTTGTGCCAAGCAATTTTTTTGGTGAAATAGTATCGGGTTGTGTTTTCAGAGGAATTTGAAGTTCATTAAATTTTGATTCTTGGTTGAAGAACTGTTCTAATGGAGTTGTAACCGGTTTTTTTTCATCCTCCATTTTCGATTGGTTATCTTCATTCCATTCGAGTTATTCATTGGGATTCCCCCCCCCCTTTGTACCCCTGATTCTTGTCCTTGAGAAACTTCAGAGAATTGGTAGGGCTTGAATTTGTTGGCATTTACAAGTATGGGGTGTGGATCAAATTTGTTTATTGCAATCAACAAAAAGGTGTTGTTGGGAAGACAATATTGGATTTGATAAGGCCCAAGCCATTGTTGTTTGAATTTTCTATTGTGAGTTTTTTGGACTTTGAAAACCACAAGACATGATCACTGAATGCAAAGGATTTCTATTTGTAGTGTGGTGTGCACATTCTGCTAAGTTGGATTGTCATTTCGTTATCATTTCAGTAGTAACCTTATTCTTTAAAAGAAATATATATTCTATCACATTAATGGGTGAAGACCATATACAAGTTGGAAAGGAGTATGCCAAGTGGTGACCTTGAATGCCATTCGATAGGCAAATAAAACTATGTGTAGGTGTTCATCCCATTCATTGTGTTTTTCATTCACCAATTTGGTGGGGAATAGGCCAATGACGTTGTTAGTTGATTTGGCCAAGCCATTCCCTTGTGAATAGTAGGTAGTGGAACTTGTATGTCTAAACAAAAAGTGTGTAATCAAGGTTTGGATGCCGTCATTAAGTGCACACCTTGATCGTTAACTAGGGTGAGTGGGCAACTGAATTACGTAAGGATAAATTTGTACAAGAATCATGATGTGACTACTACAATGTTTGTCCACAATGTTTTGGTTTCCATCCATTTAGTAGAATAATTTGTTGCCACCAAAACATAACAATTACATGTGTAACGACTTGCTAGTTTGATGGGGCCTATGAATTTAATGCCCCATTTTGTGAAAGGCTTAGCAACAAGCATGGTGATTACTTTAACTAGATTAGTGTGGACCAAATTGCTCATCCTCTGGTAATTGTCACAAGATTTGCAACAGTCCATAACATCCTTGTGAAGAGTTGGCCATTAGTATTTAGCAACCAAATTTTTTTGGATTGTGATGTCTATTGAAAAATGACCTCCACCTACCCCTTCATGCATTTCTTGGAGGATTATTGGAATTTCTTGGTGTAGGCACTATAAAAAAATCCGGTCCTAGCCCTATTTATACAACTTACCGTGTTCTAACACATAGGGTAAAGCCTTTAAAGTCAATTTTTGTTTTTGTTCAAATGCATACAAAACTCAAAATCTCTTCTTTGTAAGTAATTTTGAATTTCTTTCAACCACACCAGTTGGAGTAGGAACAATGGAACATCGACAACTTTATTTGGCACTCCACTTAGTTCATTAGATGTCGATAAATTGGATAATGCATCTGCAACTAAATTTGATTTTCTAGGTTTGTATACCATTGAAAATTTATATTCAAGAAATAGTAGAAGCCATCGAACTATTGGCCTAGGGTTTTTTATCCAAGTAAAGGAAGGCCATATGGTCTATATAAAAAACAAACTTGTTACCAAATAGGTAGTGGTGGTATTTGTGAAAAACATATACCATTGTCAAAGCTTCCCTTTCGGTTGTGGTGTAGTTTTTCTCCACATTGTTCAATAATCAAGATGCGTATGCAATCGGTTGGTCACATTTTCTAGTTGGGTTTTGAGCCAACATAACATCAACTACTAAATTGGACACATTGATGTGGACATGAAACTCCAAATCCCACCTTGGTGCAATTAGGATTAGTGCATCCACATACTGTTGCTTGATTACCTCCCGCGCTTGTTGACATTTAGGAATCCATTAAAAAACTTTGATTTTTCGTAACAATTTCATAATCAAGACCATGATGAAAACAAAGTTCTAGATAAAACAATAATAAAACTGGGCCATGCCATTGAAAATTTGAATGTCCTTGGGGGTTACTAGTTTTGACATGTTGACTATGGCTGCAATCTTCTTAGGATCCAATAGATTCCTTTAAGTACAATGTAGCCAAGTATGACATTGGAAACACCATAAACAATTTTTTTTGAGTTGAGGTTATTTAATATCAATTTTTTAACATTTGTCAAAACACAATTGGAATTTAGCCAGATGTGTTTTCAAATCACTGTAGACATTGAAATCATCCAAAAACAACTTCATGAACACACCAAGATATTCCTTGAAAGCCATACTGATAGTTCGTTGGTAAGTTGGTGGTGCGTTTTTTAATCCAAAAGGCATGATTAACCACACTAAAGCGCCCCATTTGGTGATGAAGGTTGTTTTGTATTAATCTTCTGGTGCTATCATGATCTGATGGTAACTAGAAAAATCCATCCAAAAATGAGTATATTTTGTGTCCAGCTACCATATCGAAGACCTCCTTCGTAAATGGTTGCATTTAATCTCTTGAAATCAACACAAATGTACAAATTACCATTTTTCTTAAGGAGCACCACAATGGGCGGAAACCAAGTTGTTTCATCCATCGGAACAATGAATCTTGTAGTTAATAGTTTGTTTAAATCATGTTTAACCACAACTACATAATTGGGATTCATCCGATACCAATTCTGATAGGAAGGTGGTATCGTTGTATCTAATTCAATCCGATGTGCTTGTAAGTGTTGTAGAGTTCTTTGATACTCCTTGTCCTCCATGAACTACTCTATTTTTGCCTTTGTTGTCTTTCTTTTAAGCTTTTCAAATTGCAACAAAGATACATTCTTGAGATTTATCAATTCCAAATCTGTCAAATGATTCTCCACTTCCTCTCTGTGGTTTCCTAGATTTCAACCTTATACCTTTAGTTTTGCAATTTTTCATCCTGCCATTTCAGTTGTGTTGTGCTACCCCTGAACTCCTCATTCTCATCTTGTATTTTTTTAATGAAGACTTTATTTTTCTGCTTAGCCTCTGCCTTGTTCTTCCTCCAAATTTCCACATTATGTTTATACCCCTTTTGGAACTTTGTCCTTATCCAATTCCTCCTATAACATTACCTTTTCCTTTTCCCTTGTAACCAATCTATTGTTCAGATTATTTACCTCTATAGTCAAATTCCCCATATTCAAAATCACAATTGCCATAGTATGAAATAATTCAGTTGCCTTATTTACTTTCATTACTTTTATAGCTACCTCCTCCATAGACTTTGGTGTATTATCTGTGTCATAGGATCTGTAAATCCTTTTGGAGATGATCCATGCTCCTATACCATTCTTCTCCCCCGTTCAAATTTAAACGAGAATCCTTTTGCAGATTTTGGCTACTATATGGTACTTATAGTTCTATTAGACTAAACTCTTCAAAAGGCGGTTGTGTCACCACTCTTTTTGTTTGCAGTTCAGTAGCCTATAGGCCTTCATGTGTCTATTATTGTTGCTACTACTGTAAATGTTGAAAATGTTTTAGACTTGTAGTGGTCTCCATCCATTCTTCACATACATCCCCTTCAAAATGCAAATGTTCCTCACCCTTTAGAAACCGTATGTCATGTTCCCTTTTAACTCCTTGGCTTTTCTATCATAACTATCTATCTTATGGCTATGTCATATGTGGTATTTCCTAGCTCTGTTCCATCAATTGTCTTTCCCATGGAGATGTCATCTGTGGTATTGTTGTAGTCTGTTTAACTGCCTACATGTCACAACCCCACTTTGGCCAAGTGTGGGGGTGAAGCCCAACACTCCCAAAGTTGGGGACGCGGAGTCCTCCGGGACTCCCGAATGTTTAGAGTTCGACAACAAGGCCCAAAACACCTCAACCCAAAAAAACTCGCATTGAGGTGTTCTTAGTGTCATTGGAAAGGTCTTGAAGCGTAGATATCGAAAATGGCCTCGCATTGGCCATTTGGACATCTGTAGCCCAAGTTATGGGCAAAAGAAGGGCCAAGAGTCAAATTGGCA
>Ga0209208_10002338_pt1 | contig 27156 bp, 13 predicted proteins | sample S1TSphfallax_3_FD_187694 | JGI IMG/M metagenome (GOLD analysis project Ga0209208, IMG submission 187694) | Host-associated microbial communities from peat moss isolated from Minnesota, USA - S1T2_Fd - Sphagnum fallax MG (SPAdes) (version 2) | ecosystem: Host-associated > Plants > Peat moss >...
AAGTTGTTGCTCAATTTGACCTTTTGTTGGTTCCTCTTGTTCTTCTTCTCACTTGGGACTGCTACTCTTCTCCTGTTGCTATTACTTTTCTCACATGGTGTTGCTCTTTTCATGTGATGAAGTCATTAAATTATTATTTATTTATTTATTTAAAATAATTTAAATAAATTGAAAATAATAATCAGGATGTTGTTGTATATATGAGAACCGACTTATCTGAGAACCAGATGAGTTTGAAGAAAATAAAAAATTGATAACCATGATCGGTTCTCACAAAAAAGTGAGAACCGCTCAACACTGGTAATTACCCCCCACAACCCCAACCCATTTGCTATACACACACCCATCACGTGGGTTGTGGTCAAAAGAATGGTCAATTGAAAAGCAAACACAAATTTTGAAATATGAAGTTAGGAATAAAAAGAAAAAGCTTTAGCTTTTGAGTTGCAACTTGTAACTTGTTGATACTATTGATTTTAGGTAAGAAAAAAAAGGCTTCAAAAAAACGAACAGAACAAAAGATAGATTGCAAATCATAACAATCAAAGTTGTACACAATAATTCCCTTTAAAACCACTTTTTTTTGTTGCCTTTTTGACCTACTACTATGTTGGTTTTTTTAAGGTTTTTATTTTTTTCCCTCCTTCTTTGACTTGTTGCCTTTTTGACCTTCTATTATGTTGGTTTTTTTAGGTTTTTATTTTTTTCCCTCCTTCTTTGACTTGTTGGTGGACCTCATGGGGTTCATTCATCATCATGGTCTAGAAGTTCATATCTAGTTTCTAAAGACTTGGGGTTTTAGTGTTTGCAATTAGAATCTCTAGCTTCAAATCTCTTGTTGGCTAGTTGTGGATTCTCTTTTTGTTGGGTGTTGGGTGGTTTGTTGAATTTCTCTTCTTGTTGGGTGTTTTGTGGATTTGGACTTTGTGTTGGTTAGTTTCAAATCTCTTGTTGGCTAGTTCTGGATTCTCTTTTTGTTGGGTGTTGGGTGGTTTGTTGAATTTCTCTTCTTGTTGGGTGTTTTGTGGATTTGGACTTTGTGTTGGTTAGCTTCAAATCTCTTGTTGGGTGTTTGTGGATTTGTCTTGTTGGGTGGGGGTTGTCTTTCTTGGATTTTGGAATTTTGTGTTTTTTTTTTGTTGTTGTGGTACTTACTTCTACACACAAGCTTTGAAGGGAGGAAGGGCTTTGTTGAAGAATTGGGTTTGGGTTGGTGTTGAAATGGCCACAGAGACAAAGGTCTTCCAATTCTCTGAGGTGCAAACTCATGGTAGTCCCACGGATTGTTGGCTCATCATCCATGGAAAGGTTGGTTCCTTTGTCCATCATCATCACCCACCAAAAAACAATTTTCTCAAGTTCTTCCTCCAACACATGTATGTATGTGCCTTGGATTGTTTGTTTAGTTCTTTTTTCTATTTGGCTTTTCTTTTTGGGGTTTATCACAAGTTGTGATTTTCTAATAGTTTTTAGGTTTTCTAAGTTTAACTCCTAGGATCTTCTTGAACAACTAAGAATTTTTTGGTGCATGAATTTTATGTGTTTTTTTATGTAGTAGTTCTTCCTTTGCAAATAGTAGAATTTTCATTAGCTGTTGTAGCTATGCTTTGGCTTGTCTTCTTGACCACTCTTAAATGTTCTCTTCGTAAAAATTACCCTTAAGGCTTCTTGAGTCCCATGGTTTAAATAAGAAATCAAGTTTGATTCTTAGTCCTAATTCTTAGTTTGATTCTTGTTCTTAAACATGTTCAACCTTTTCCAATGAACCCTTTGAAAATCCATGTGATCTATGAGAATTCAATTTTTGTTCTTAAACACATGAAAATTTTAGGGAATTCTTTTTTTTCTTCCTTTGCTTCTTATGTTTGTGATGTTTTTGGGTCAACATAAATTCAAGAATAGGATTCATCTTTTGTTGTTGTTTATATTGGGATTCTAAAGCTAAGGATTCTTGTAATTTGCAATTGTTTTGTTGTTCCCTTTTGATGATTCTTTTGCAATTAATCCATAGACATGATTGTTGAAGCAATTTTCTTTCTCAAGTTGATTAGTTCATGTTTGGGGCTAAATTCTCTTTTATTGTTCAATTTCTTTTTTTTCTTGATCCTATTTGGATTTCAACTCTTGTGCACTAAATCATCATCTTTTCATGTTGGATTGCCAATTTCTATTTTATGTATGACTTTTACCCTTGTGAACAAAAAAAAACCATCTAGGGAAAAAAAATAAAATTAGTACCTATTCTACAAATATTAATTTAGTTTGTTTCATCAACATAATCCATGTTTTATTTTGCTTTGCAGGTCTATGATGTGACAAAATTTCTAGAACACCATCCTGGAGGGGATGATGTCCTTCTTTCTGCAATAGGTATTGAATTTTTGGGGTTGACATATTTTTCTTAACAACCCCTTTGAAGACTTCATATAAATTGGTGGTTTTTACTTTGATATCTTCAATGAACTATGTGGGGTTCTTGTTTCTGTGGTGACTTTGTTTGTTGTTCTTTTTTTTTGTTTCAATCTTGGCATAGATCTTGAAGCTCCAAATAGTTAGTGCATGAATAAAATTGGTCTTTTGCATTTTTTTTGCATTGCAACCACAACAGGCAAGGATGCAACGAATGATTTTGAAGATGTGGGTCATAGTGTGGATGCCCACAATTTGATGAAGGATTTTGAGATTGGTGAAGTTGACATTGCATCCACGCCAGAAGAAATAACCTACAAACCAGCAACATCACCTGAATACAACCACGACAAAAGCTCAGCCTTCATTATCAAAATCTTGCAATTTCTAGGGCCTATTGTTATTTTAGCATTGGCACTGACACTTCATTATTTATACAAGAAAAATAACAATGTTGAATGAATGAAAAAAACTTATCTTCACTCCAATTTTTTTAGGAAACCTAGCTAGCCACCCAATCACTTCTTGTAAGTCTTTTCTATTTTAATCACAAATTGTTGCTATAAAATCTATTTTGAATATTAAGTAGATTTGGTGAAAGAACCCACCTAACTCTTCAAAAGAAAAAGATTCATCTCCAAATTTGTGTACATGGTGGTCATCAAATAGACTAATTTATGTACAATGGGAAAATCTAGCTTCAAAAAATTGGACTTATACAATATGAACTTTTTGGAACACTTTACTCGTTTCAATTCTTGTTGATATAAAACCTTATTTTGGGTTTGGATTCTTTTGTTGATAGATTAACATCTAGTTTTGTGTTTAGATTCTTTTGTTGACATATTAACATCTAGTTTTGTGTTTAGATTCTTTTGTTGACATATTAACATCCAGTTCTAGGTTTGGATTCTTTGTTGATATAATATCCAGTTTTGGGTTTGGTTTTTTTGCTAATATAACATCAAGTTTTGGGTTCAAATTCTCACTAATATATAAAAATTTGGTTTTGGGTTGAATTTTTTGATGTTGATATAACATTTGGTTTTGGGTTGATTCAGTTTCATTCTAGTGGATCAATGATCAATGGTTTTTTTGTGTTCAAATTTGATGAATCAATCTAGGACTTGCATTCATGATGCATATAGAAATTAGTTTAATGCAAACAACTTCCATGCTTTTAGGGGACTAAGAAAAATGTTTTGGGTGTGCAAATTTGATATCATGAATTGCGTAAACCCATGAACGAATTCCTTTCATTTAACAATTGTTGCATTTCAAAATGAAACAAAATATGGATTTTGTTTGTGTGTGTGTGTCCTCAAAAGCACATAAATTATCTATAAATGCTCAAAACATAAAATCAAACTCATTTATGAACATACGAAGATGGTTATGACTCATTAACCACCGTGGTAAAAAATGTTGACACAAATTTGAAAAGTTTGAGAAATGTTTGGTGCATATTTCTAAGTAAATTAATGGAGTTAATCTGTACAAAGTTGAACATTTGGATCATTCTAAACATGTGTTGTATCCACTTTGATTAGTATATGTGAGTGTGAATTACAATGTCGAATTTATCGAAGAAACCCAATAATTAATTCTTGTGTAAATGGAATCCAATTGTTTAAATGTAATAGATTATAGGAGTGTCCCAAATTGCAATTTTAATAATAATATTTAACATATTTGCATTAGGTATTTTATGATTTGTCACTCAAATAAACATTAGGTTTTTGCCATATATACATTAATTATGTGATTTCCTTATTTCCAATCACTATGAATACTCATTCATTAGGACTTGGAGATGGGTTGGTCCCAAGTAGGGCTTTTTTCCTCCCCCAATTCCATGATATAGCCACACTATTAACCATTTGCAAGAGGAATTAACCAAATTAAACTATAGGTCAAAGAGGATTGTTTTTTTAAAGAAAAAAGTCCTGTTATATTTTGGTTACCTAGTGGAACCTATTGTTTAAATATGGCAATTTTTAGGAAATCTTTTCTTTGAAATCTTGTGACTTTGGCACATTTTTTCCACATAAATCCTTTGTATGAGTTGCATTGGATTTTTAATTTTTTTTTGCCAACTAGCAAAAAAATCCATTAGAAAACAAGAATCAACCATGTTGAAGTACTAAAGTTTGTTCCTAGTTCTCAACTAGAAAATAACTTTTGCCAAAGGAGGTGAATACATGACTTAATTTCCAAAGGAACCTTTAATAGGGTTTAGGGTTTTGTCCAATTTTATACCCCCTTTTTTTTAAAGGTTTTTGTTTTTTTATGGAATCTCTAGTTTGATCTTTAGATGGGTTCTTTGGATTTCTAAGACTTTTGGTTCCATTCATTTTCATAAGGAATTTATGACTAATTGGATTTAAAACCACATCTGGTTCAATCTCCTTTAGACTCAACTATATATATATTGGTGTAATGTTAGTTTATTGGCCTTGTCTACCAAGGCAAGGATATTGTGTTTAGTTCATTATAGAATATAGTAGCTTAAGGGATTTTGGCCCCTAGGTAATAATATTAGGTCTATTTTTATATGAGGATTTTTGAAACATGATATTTTGGCTTGTGTTGAAATTTGAGATTAATTATTATAGGGTTATAATGTCTTGAAGGATTTTGGTTTCTTTGGGAGGATTTCTTTTGAAGATTACATTTTTGCATGGTGAAATATTCAAGTTTCCATAATTCTTCTTTTTCCTTCAGATATTTTTTAATGTAAATGGCAAGGCCACAATGTGACACACCCCTTATTCAACTTGTCCACACAATTCAACAAGGTTATATAATATTAATTACAGAATTGACATATGGTTGTTGAGTCAAATCTCAATGACAATTTCAACAAAACTCAAAAAAATTCGTCCAAATGACCTAAAACTTGACCTACAACCTAGACTCAAACTTGCCAACATTGTCATACACATACATAGTCCAACAACAAAGGTTGTGCAAATAAAATGATGATGGGTTACCATCACAATATGAAGATCCACTTTTTTTATATGTAAGGTGTATTTGTAGATTTATTTATAAAGTGTAAAAAATCAGCATATGTTTTGAATTTTTTTGAAATGCTTGAACAAAATGCCCATAAAGGTGGGCATTTCATCTTTCAAAACATGTAAGGTCATCTTAAATATTTTTTCCAAGGATGCTTCATGGTTAATTTGAAATTTGGAGGGCATTTTATATCCTTGAAGATCCCTTTTAATAAGGAGGAGAGATTTATGCCTATTCCTTAAAAGTGAGAAAATACTTTATTTAAAAGGTAACCCCTTGCTAGATGGGGGTGTCACCTTGTGTAAAGAACTATGAAAAAAAAAAAAAATTTGTTTTTATCCAAGATACCCATATCCCAGTTCCTTTTTCTTGGATATTGGGTAGGTATCACATGGCAAAATGAAAAGAAAGTCATATGAACATTTTTCTTTGTGAACACCTACCTTTTGAAAAAATTATCCCCAATAAAATAACCTTCAAAGTGAGTAGAAATTTTCTCAAATGTGAAAGATGTGTTGCACTCTTAAGCATTTTTTTTAAGGGATTTTTTGTTCATAGCTAAAGTGGCCATCATTCATTGGAAAATGTAGAAGAAGTGGCAATCATCCCTAGAAAGATTTAGCCAAATCTAGTTATAAACTAGAAATAAACTTATTTTCTAAAATAATCTTTAATATGTTTGGCTACACAATGATACTCACATATGTGAATATGGTGATTTTTTGTTTTTCCCCCTCATGTTTGGTAATCGAAAACCTCCAAACTCATTTTTATAAAAAGAAATATTTCACATTTTAGCGATATATTGTTAGTAAAAAGAAGGCTCCTCTTAAGTAGTGGGCATAAGAACTTTCAGGCCTTTTATGCTTCATGATCTACATATATTTGGATCCCAAGTATAGGATGAAGGTTTCTAGAGAAATAAATATGTATATCTCACATTCACATACATTCACATATGGATGACGATATTTCTCATTCAAGATTGTGGTTTCATCCATGTTTTGAAATACCATCATTTGATTAATTTCATCCATGTGATACTTTTCATCATCCATGTTGTCAACTTCAACAATATTCTGATTGTCATTCACAAAATTCAATTTCATCCATGTAATAGATTTCATGAATGTTATCCATATCATATGGTTAATTTACATGTCATCAATATCATCCTCATGTTCCCTTGTGGTCACTTTCACTTTGGAAGTTCAAGTTGATCCATGTAATTTATATTTCATTTCATCCATATGGTTGATCCATGTTGCCATATATCTCATTTGATCCATGAACACAATTTTATATATCTATCATCAAGTTTCCATATGACCAACCATATGTGTGGTAAACTTCAAACATGTAAAATGCAACTCGTTTGGATTTCCATTCACAAAAAAAAGTTTCATTAGTGTGACACATGTCATCCATCTATAGGCAATTATATATTTGTGATCAATTCCATTTATGAATGAATTTTCATGCATCCCATATATTTCATTTTAACATTTATTTGAAATATTGTTTCAATTATGTCAAGAAATTTGTTTTTTCAACAATTTTCTTATATGTCTTCTCATCCTCTTTTCTTCTTTCATTTCTTCCTCTACCCTCCCCTTCAATTCTTTTCCCCTCCCCATCCCAAAGCCAAGCATTACATGTTCACTAGGGTTCCAATATAATCTTGAATGTCATTATTTATCTCACATTATTTCCCCCACATTCTATTCTTTTGCCATAAATAATTTCATTGTGAATGGCACATAACAACAATGCTTTACATTAAATTAATAAATATTTACGTCATTAACAATTTTTTCCATATTTTATGTTAATAATTTTGAAGAAGATTGTTAACTTATACTTTGGAACCACTTTAAGTTATGCTACAATTCTTCAATCAAAGGAATGACTGAATGTGTCATTCAAGTGCCAAAAGGAATTTTAAATTTTTGTCGATTTCCTCTTAAGGATGTTCTTAATGTTGTTTGATCATGTTTGCTATGCTAATTGCACAATTACATACCTAATTGTTTTTCCCCAAATGCCAATATAGATTTACCTGTATAAAACTTATACCACACAAATCAAAATTCAAAATAAATTCATTTCTTTTTTAGAATCATTGGCCAAGGGTTCCATATGCCAAACCCTTACCATTTCATGTTATTGGTATTGTTGGAAAGCCATTGATCAGTAAAGGTGCATGAAGGTGGTTTGTTAATATTTAAACTTATGGTGCAAAAGATATTGAATATTGGATAAAATTTTCATTAAAAATCCATTAAAATTTAAATTTAAATTTAAAGAGAAATTCAGGAAAATTCATGGTACAATTGCAAAGCTTTCGATGAGTAAAATTTCTTGAAGGTGATTTCGTAACTTTTTAACCTAAGGTGAGGAAGATATTGAATTTTGAGTAATTTTCATCATGAGAAAGTAATTTAATTTTTTTACATAAAAATTCACAATTGGGCTCTATCATTAGGGCCATGTTCACACTTGAACCAACAACTAGTAATTTGGACACAATTGTTTGTTTTTTACTCCATGTTCCTCTCATTATAAGTGAGTGACCCTAGTGAATACTTGTTAGAGTTATCACAGCTACAAGGTCTCTTTTAATTCTCTATTGGGGTTTTGGATGGAAAGATAAGTAGAGGCATTTTGTACATTTTATTCCATCCCCCATGCAAACATTCTTCATGGCAAAGAGTGTCCTTTGCACAAAACAATTCAATTGAACTTGATAGTCTCAAATTTCAATGCTTAGTTTTGGATCTCGAAGTAATGGGTCATAATTTTCAATGCAAAGTTTGTTAACCCTCCCAATTCCTAAACCAAAAACTATTACTAGTATCTGTGGTAACTTTGACACACGTTCATCAAATAATTAATTAATTGATTTTGAAATTTTCATTTTAACAAATGGAATATTTTTGAAGATCCAATATTTTCTTTTTTTTTAATTATATAATTTTATGTGAAAATTTCAACATTTTTGCAAATAATATAATAATTAGTGTTGAAGTTGCCAAGGTATTATGGTAATTAAAAGGTTGATGAAAGTATGATAAAAAAAAGGAAAGTTATGTGCCAAATTTCTTCTTCACACTGATTTTTGCCATTTCCAACAACTTGTGCAAAGTGAAATTTGACTAGTGGGCACATTGATCACCAATTTAAAAGGCAACACAATTATTTTTTTAAATGAAAGGAATTTGCATTTGAAAGGATAAGGTGTAAACCAATGTTGTTGGGTAGGAATTTGACTGACTTCTGGGTATTTACTAGGTATTACACTAGGTATATGATTGTTGCATGTTGTTATTGTAAAAACTTGGCCTCAATTCCTACCCAAGCATTTCACAAAGTTGGTTGGTACTCACTCCCACCTCATAAGAATACATGTAACCATACCTGACCCAAGGGGAAATAAATCAGAGGGTATTTATTAAAAACTCGTATTCATACCCTTTTAATATTCAATTTATACCTTTTTAGTAGGGTTAGGATTTTTGGTTTTGTAGTTTTTCATTTTGCATGCTTCCTTTTGCAATTATTTTCCATGTTTGCAACTTGCAATGTTCACTTTGAACTTTTTGTCAATGTGCCATCAAAATTATGAATGTAACCTACTACCTACTAGAACTTTTTAAGATGAATCAAATTTTTTCAAGGGAGCATGGCAAATATAGAGCCTAGTGAATGACAAGAAGGTATGTGATTTTAAAGTTTTGTAACCTCCTTTGTATTAAAGTCACATTGCTTTTGTTTTTGTCTTTTGCACCATTTCCTTTACATTGGTGAAAAGTAAAAAATTCTATGAAACTTGCAAAAATGGGGAGGACAAGAGTTTTCAACATTTGTGGTGACTACTAACAATGTTTTTTGGTCTTTTATCTTGGAGTTTCATTGTTTCATTTGTTTTGCACCTTATTACAAGTTTTGTTCAAAAGTGCATTTGTGAAGCATCAAGGGTGGGGGTTTTATACATGATGGTATATTTTCCAACTCCCACCTTTGTGAGCAATTTGCACATTGTCAATACTATTATTGTCATATCTTGTAAAAGTTGGAAGGACTTCCTTGTTAGAACTAATATCATGAACATTTATACAATATTGATGCTAAAAGGCATGATGATGCATACATCACTAAAATGCACTTGGAAAATTGTGCAGAAAAAACCATTTCTTCGGAAGCCACAATGTTGAATTTTACTCATTTGGGCATTTTTAAAGGTGAACAACAATCAATGAGTGGATTTATATCATAACCAAATCATGAATTGAAATTGGCACAATCATTTTATTAATCTTTGAGATCCTAGCCATGCACACCATGTGTAGAAAAGGATTGATTGCATGCCATAAGAATAATGGCATAAAAATTATGAAAAAACATGTTGATGCTAACCATTTTGCTCTAATGAAGAAGGTGGAAAAAGATCCTAGCATTACCCCATGAAAAATTCCATTTAGTCAAAAAGTTGACAAAAACAAAAGCACATGTATTTCCATTTACAATATGTGGGTTTTTTTCTCAAAATAAAATTTAATAAGGTGACCTAACACATGGGTTTGTTAAAGGAGATGATGTTGCTTGTGGTTAAGGGGTTTTTGCCTATGAAGATTGTTGAATCCATTTGACTCTAGAGCTTGTCAAACATTTTATGTCCACAAGTTGTCTTCCCATTGAGGAAGGTTTTTGTTGAAAATGTTTTACCTAGCTTGGTAGAAAAAACCATGATCTTTTTTTAAATCATGATCTTTTTCTATAATACTTTGATAAGTTTTGCATTAAAAATTTGTCAAAATATGTCATTTAAAAGAAATTTAAATTATTAAACATGTCTTTTTACTACTTAAAAACACTGGTTATAGTGTTTTATTAGTGATTTTTCATATTTTTTATTCACTTGATTAATTTCAAATTTATTCACAAGTTCCCATGATATATTATGAATTTAATCATATAAATAAATCCTACAATTTCAACACAAAATTATATTATATTTTAATAACATTGAACATTAAACATTGGTTACACTTGCTATGGTTTGTGTTACCGTGACTTCACCCACAATGTTTTTTTATTGAGTAAGGGACAATGATAATATGGTGTGGTAACATTGATACTAGAGAAGATTTTTTGAGAGGATTTTGATGACCAAATTTTTCTATGTACTTTGAATTATGGGTTTTTCCCATTAAGTGGAAGAAATAATTTAGGAGCTCATATTTCAAATTTAAGTTCTCCATAAGGTAACTCAAGTTGAGATTTTTTTTTATAATGAATTTTTTATGGTAACTTGCAAAATGACTTGTGTGATTCAAGGTACCCTACTTTCACACTACTTTTGTAATGTTAATTTAAACAATTATGGACTTCCATATGTGCCTAAAATTGTTACACCTTAGTGTGCTTTCACCCATGTAGTAACTTGGGGTTGTTAAAGCCATTTGATTGCTTGTGTTTTGGGCATGCACTTTCAAAGGTGTGTTAATATGCTATTACATATGACCTAATGGTTTAAACTAAAAATATGCAAAGACTATTCAAAATGCCATGCAAAAAATATTACATGGCCCCAAAAATCAAACAAGGGCATGCAAACATGGGATTAGGCTTGCATTGATTCTAAATTAAAGGCTAAAAGCCTAAAAATGCTTATGAAAATAAAGTAAAGGTTTTAAAATTATTTAAAATTATTTTTTGGTTTAAGAATAAAAATGCATTTTGTGTGGTTCAAAGGTGTTTTAATTTTTTGTTGTTGTTGATTTTGTAGGTTTGCAAATCAAGTATTGTTATTTCAAGATGCCTTGACATTTCAAAATGCCGTTGCATTATGTTATAACAACCAATCCATGGCATTGCAAAGTTGAATGCCTTTTCCAAGAACGTGGGTTGTTTGTGAAACAATCATGAAAATTTTGTCCACAATTATTTCTAGTTATGTTTTGAACCAAAGTCGTGGACATTAGTTTTTTGTAAGTGATTTATATTTTGTCATATCAACTTGCCAAGATATTCAAGAAGAGGTAACCTTCTAGCCTATTTTTGACACCATTGTTGAATATGATTTGTTTGATTATGAGTTGAAGGAGTTCATAATTCAAATGAAACAACAAATTGTATAGGTTTTTCCTACCTTTCATTTCTTTTCTACATACATTTGATAATAAAATGGGTCATAATATCTTGGTTTTGATGTTTGATTTGAGGTTTAAAAGCATGTGATTGGTTACCATCTATTTGGGTTTTGAAAATCCTACAATTTTGGTTGCTAAACATGAATAAAATTTATTGTTACCTTTACTCATAGAAGCAAACAAGTTGTTGATGTTTGACATGGTTGAAGAAACTTTTAATCTTCATTCACAAGTTGATTTTAAAGGTTTATTTCATACCATGCCAACAATAGTAGACACATGCATGGACATTGTGTCAAGGGAGCTTGTTAAATTCCAATAGTTTTTTATTAATGTAAAAAGTTACAAGTGTGCATTCTCTTGGTGGCACAAAAAAGAACAAAAGTTTTTGGCCGATACTCTTTTAGTGTGACATATTCTCAACATCCCTACTAGCCAATTAAGTTGAATATAACATATTTTTTCATTGATGGAATTTTGTAAATGTCATCTACAACAAATAATTTTGACAAGCAGGTTTTTGTTAACAAACATTGGCCACTTGATCCATGGTGGATTGGCTACATGAAACCCATTAACTTTGCATTTGCATGTGAGATGGAATCAAAATTGACAATTGAGCTAAAAGTTGAATTAAGATTAAATTGATCACAAAGATTTATTAGACCTAAATGAAACCTTTAAATATCTATTTTTTCCTTTATTCAAGTGGTTGCCAATTGATTGATTTGTTTATGTTCCATTGGTAATTGAAAACAATGAATTGAACCATTTGTCAAGGTTTAGGGTTTGAGGCAAACTCATCTATGATTCCGCATTATTAGGAGGTTGAAATTTTTTTGGTGTCTTGCTTGGGTGGTTGTTGTATTTTTTTTCTATCTCTTACATGGGTTCTATTTCTAGAATCTAAAGTGTCATCTATGTTTGTGTTTTGTGGGTTTTTGTTTCATTTAACTTTTGTGAGTATGTATCATTTGTAGTTTGTGTTTTCAATGTATTTGATATGTTAGTTTATGTTTCTTATGTATTTCATTGGTTTATATTTTTTGTTTCATAGGTCTATTGTGGGGATAACATGTAATTTTGTGGGTCTTATGTGGTTGTCATTAAGTTGTCACTTGTCCTATATATTTGATGACAAAATGTTAATTCATGTGTGTTAAGTATCAAGTTTTATGTGTGTGGCTTTGAGTCTCTTGGAAGTCTATTATCTATTGTATCTTATGTGTGGTTAAAATGTCTTGTATGTGTAAAGTGTTGAATTTCAAGCGTGTTTGTTGTATATGGTGTGTGGTTTTTGTGTCTCTTGGAAGCCTATTGTATCTAGTGTGTGGTTTCTTTGTCTCTCAAAAGTTTAATGTGTGGTTCATCAATTGCCTCGTGTGTCTTATGTGTTGGTTGCTACTAATGTGTATTGTTTATCAACTATGTGTCTTTTGTTTTATTTATGTTTTAAACTTATGCTTTCAATATCCAATTTATTGGTATTTTTGAAGGATGTAATTTGAGGGTTGTATGGAAGATGGAACAAAGGAGGAGTTTCTTCAAACCTAAAACCATAAAACATAACCAAAAGATATCATTTTAATGCACCACTTAATATTTATTTTTAGGGTAGTTTAATTATTTAATTGCAAGTAACATTTGTTTAGTTGAAGAACTTCCAAAAAGACATCCATGACTCTTTTTGAGGGGTTTTCTTTTTTTGGTTTATAAATGTGTTATATGCCTAAAAATGCAAAGACCTTGGGGCTTTGTATTTGTCAAAGCCCCGAGCCTATAAATGTGTGTTATGTGTTTTTTACCTTAAAAATGTAAAGACTTGGGGGCTTTGTATTCATCAAGGACCCAAAACCTAATTTTCAGAAGGGTGTTTGTCAAATAATCTAATCAAGTATACATGATGGGTTTTTGTTAAATAACCATGTTATATACCTAGGTAGATCATGTAACCAAAACCTCACCCCTACCTTATACCTCTTCATCATTGGGTTTCTAAATCCCGAACCTAAGAATTTTTTAATTTACAAATGCAAATAGTTGGACATGGGTGGTTCTTTCAATTTTTCTTTTCGTAATGCCTAGACTTGAGTGCATGCATGCTATGATGTAAACCAAAAATGTATTTGTTAGTTTTCAATACCTATGAAACTTTGATATATCATGGTGGATGTTTGGAAAACATTATGTAATTAAAGTTTTCAATTGATGGTGGTTAAAATCCCAATATATTGTTATATCATGAAATTGAAACAAATATGAACAAATTAATTATTAATTGAAGTACATTTTCACTTTGCAACAACCCTATCACAATGTTGCAATTGTAAAAAAAGACTATGAAGGAGTAGATTTAAAATGGTAGTTTATCCATGAAATTTTGCACATGTAAAAAGACAACCATGAAGAAGAATCTTCTTCACTAGAATTCTCAATTTATTTTCAAGTTGTGAAGTTCATATCAGATGTTTTTAAAACATTTGTTAGTACATTATCTTATACTGATGAGGATTGTGATATTTTAAAGTTGTAAAATGCTCTTCCATTGAAGATGTAGATGGGTTAAGTGTTGTTTTTACCATTTACATAAAAACAATGAATTTTCAAGATTAATAAAAAATGGTAATCTACTATTAAATAAAGGTTTCAAATCAATGTTTACAAAATTATTAGTGTACCTTTACACAATGATACAAGTACCAATCAATTGCATATTGATGGGTTTAATAACCTATTTTATGTTTGAAGCTTAAATTGACTACATGTGATTTAAAAAAATTCAAAGTGGGTGAAATCTTACATGTTATTACTTTTTATACTTTATGTAGTCCTAGTTTTCCCTAAAATTGTCTACATCATACTATGCATCTACCCACTCGATTACTGTTCCAAAATCAAATACATAACCAACATTGGTGCAAACATGCAAATTGTTGTTCAACCCTAGATTTGGCCAAATGTTTGTCGAAAATTCTTATAATAAATGTAATATGAAATTAAACATTAGTTACCAAAAATGCAATGTTTGTGAACTATACAAAGATATTATTAAAGTTGGGAAGTTTTTTTTCCCAATCATATTAAAGTGATGATGATAATCGAAACTAATTTATGTGAACCAAATATAGGGTCCATTAATGGTTGTCACTATAACAATTTCTAGATGTTAACCACTTTACATTTTTGTTGAATGGGATGGAACAGAAGAATGTTTTTTCTAACCTTTGTGTCCTTTCATATCTCAACTTCATATAGAAATGAATTAATGTCTTGCACTTCTAGAATATTTGGAGAATTTTTTTTTTTTTCTTGGTTCAAATAAAGGGGATGTATTACATGTTGCACATTGCATTGTATTAATGTACTATTCTTTGGTAGAGATTTATTTATTTCAACATGACATATGAACTTTGTGTTGTTTAATTATGATTCATATGGATATGTTGACATTGTTTTAAAATTTGTTAACAAAAAAACAGATGTCAATATAAAAGGTGAGAATGGAGAAATGCTTTTGTATTTAGCATGTGGAAACAACCATGATTCTATGGAGTCATGTCAATTCTATGCATGGTATTCAATCTCCTATTTACTTTTTTCTATTTTATAAATCATAAATTATATGAATTTGTGTACTTTTTGCAATTATGTAAATACCATGTGGGAATTACATGCACAAAAGGCAAGAGGGAGCCAATGTGAAAGCATGTTATGAGTTTGGCAATGATCCAATGAAAATTATCTGTTTTCAACACAAAACAAAAATGATGGTTGACCATAAGAAATAAAATTGTGTAGAATTTTAATTTTCCCACATAAATTGTCATTTTTGATGGAAAGTTTTTTGTCATGAGTTTTTAATGTTTTAGCACATGCACACATTTTCTTTTCCTTCATTATGGTTTGCATTCATTTAAGGTGTTACACAACAAGTGATGTTCATCTCATTATGTGTGCATCATATGAAAAGAAATGACTGAAAGATTTAGTGCACCATAAAAATGAAGGATGTAATATTTTTTCAATGTTTTTCCTATGTATTTAAATAAATAATGAAAATAACTTTGTGTATGTCTTGTGACAATATCAATGGTTACTAACAATCTATTGAAATAATGGCATGTTTGGCAATCCAAATTTTGTTATCATAAATATATAGCAGTTAGACATTTGCATGAATCTTATATTGAATAAAAATGATCCTTTTATGAATTCATGAAGGATTAAATTTGTGATCTTTTCATTAGTATTTTTGGGGATTCAATAACTAAAATTCAATTTATTAATTATATGGCTAGATGACCAACATTGTCATAATTACAAATGTCATTTCTTGATGATAAATATTTTAAAAGATAAAATATAAAAATTATTGATTCCTTGTTATATGAAATTAAAATATTTAAAATAATTATGGAAAATTTCTAAATTGTTGTTGACATTATAGAAGAGGATAAGACATGAAAATGTTGCCATAAAAAAAACACAACTTAATGTGATCAAATGGTTTTTATGTATTTTAAAACTCATTTGGTGATTCTTGTCCTTTAAGATGCAAATATGACTAACTAAAATCTTTATTGTAACCAGATGCATTTTTATATTTACATTTAATTTATTAACATAGTACCCTTGCACACTAGCAAATGCTTCATGAACAACGAACTCAAATAGAACTCATCTAAGCCCAATATACCAGAACCAATGCAACCAACACAATTCATCCTTTTGTTGCTTTTGTTTGCATGTTTACCTTAACTTTCCACTTTGAAGAAAACATTATAACAAAAAACAAACAAAACCACATTGCACCTTGAATCTTCATGGAACAAAAATATAAAATGAATCATCCAAGTTCCATGGACATTTTAAAGGGATGCCCATCAATAGCATTTGGTCGAACCCAATGTCAATGAGTGCAAATGGAACTCATAAATGTGATTGGCTAGTTATGATTAATTAATTAAGTCTTAAAGCTCATGCCTTTTAGAAGTTTTAAAACCTTTGAAATATTTCCAAATCTTGTAGGTGCATGCCATAGATACTTAAGATTGCAAAATCTACCAAATAGATGAGTGTATGCTTCTTTTAACCTTCATGTACTTCTTGTTAGTTTTTTCCCTTTCATTTTAGGGCTCCTTTTACTTTTTTGTTTTTTGGGTTTGGTTTAAGATTTTGTGTAAAAATAATGTCGTGACTAAGATATTTTGTTATTTGCATATGGTGTCAAAGAACATGTAAGTGATTTTGTTTCACTGATGTGGTTTCTCAACCTTCCATTGTCATTATTGTCCTTATTATTTGTTTGAAATTTCATCACCTTCTTGGGTTGCCCGCCCTTCACAATATTTTGTAAGCTTTAAATTCCATGCAAAAAAGTTCAATTGCATTATCCTTGGTGCTAATGTAGCCATCTTTATTACCACCCACAGCAAGTTTTGTTGGTGATCAAGCCAAAGTGCTTTCTATGTGTTCTTATGTTTGAAATCTAGGTACATTTTGTTTGTTTATAATCATAAATTCAGATCAAGCCATTAGCCATGTATTTTGCACATCACAAGCAAAAATGGTATCATAAGAATATTAGGGTTTTATGATACCATCCAAATCATACCATACCAACATTAGGGTTTTTATGTTGGTATGTATCAAATATTGGGGTTTTATCATGGAGAAGGTCAATGATTTAGGCCCTAAAACCCTCCAAAACCCCAACACCTTTAATGGATGGTTTGTACACCAATAACACTAAAAGACTAAAACACCAATAATGTGTTCCTACTGTTTAGTAAGGGCAAAAAGTGTTCCACAAATACCCAATTTGTAACCACAAGATTGTTGAAATTGAAAAATCTGATGAGTTATTGCAAACAACATAAGAGAACTTGAGTTAATAAGGCCCACTTTAGATGGTGTCCCAGGTCCAAATTCCTAGGAACCAATTTGGATTCATTTGAAGCAAATTGAATCCTTGAGTTGGAGCCTACCTTGGATCCTAGCTTGCATCTTGGTTCTCCAAATCATGAGGTGTCCTTTGAGGTCCTTTTTGGGTCCAAACCTATTGATTTTCCTTCCAAAAAGGTGCCACGTAGTTTAGCTTCAATTTGCCACCTTTTGGTCTTGGATCCTCATCTAAAGTGACCTTAAAGTACCTAATGTATCTCTCTTTGGGCACTGAACTAAAATCCTAAATATGTATGGATATCTTGAAATTAATGGCACCAAACAACAAATTAAAATCTATAGTCAATGGGTAAATAATTAAGATGTTGTATCTTATGTATTGCAATTCATAACATGACAATTTTGATAAAAATAACAACAACCAAGTAAGTTATATGAACATATGAATGATTAAAAAAAAAAATTGTCCAATTCACATTGAAAATAATTGACTTTTCATGCAAAAAATATAATTGTGAATGAATTACACTTCATGGACAAAATAAAATCATAAATGATACTTTTTGGATGAACTTTATTTTGTCTTAAAATTTCATGAATTTTCAAAGATAGACTTCCATTCCATTAAGATGGCTTTAAATTCACATCATTCTAAAAAATGAATATAAAGAAAAATGAAATTTGAACTTGATGATATGTGATATGTCTTGTTCCTACCATTGGGTGTTTATTATGTTGAAACCAAAACATGAACAAAGAAAATGGATGGATTTTTTCAAATGGATGAACCTATTGGGATGCACTAAATATGATTGGAAATGTCACATTTCAATTATCACATGGGGATGAATTGCTTGGTTTGCAAATTGTCATTATCATTATTTCATCATTATAAAAACCATATTCAATGGGGTATAGTTGTTATAATAAAAGAAAAACCATTTAAATCATTTGGGATTTATCTAATGAATTTAGGCACATCAATTGGATAATGAAGAAACATGATACTTCTATCCACATGACTTTGAAATGCTCCTTAATTATAATTTAACTATCATTAAAAATTCAATCCATATAGAGCAATTCAATGCAAAGAACAAGGGGCTTTAACTCATTCATATCTTAGTTTGTCCAAACAAATTTGGAACCTTAGTTCAAGTATTGATTGTTTGAAAATGTATAAATGAACATCAATAATTTTGATAGATATTGTCACAAGAACATGGAGAAAACATGTTTATGTCTTCCAAAAAAATTCCAAGTTGGGAGTTGGACCATAATTGGAAGATGTTTGAAAGTTGCAAAATCAATTTTAGTCCTATTGATTCTAATGTATGACACTAATATATGTTTTAAAATAAAATCTTATTATTGTCAATAATGGCAACATAAGAAGCACACATCTCAAACCATATTTATATGGTTGTAATAATACCATTGAATGATAGATAACACAAAACAAATCCTTACATTTATTTATTTATTTTTAACAAATCAAATTCATTACATTGAAAATAATGTTCTTTTGGATTATTTTCCAACTTTTGATTTGAATACCACATTGATTTCTTGTCAATAATGTTCCAATTTTAAAATATCATTTGTCAACTTTTTCATTTCTCATACCATTAGTGTTTTATGTAAATGGATGATGCTTTTCCTTTTTAACTTTTGTCAAATAACTTTTCCATGTTTCAAACTAAGAAAGAAAAATTGTCATTTAGCTTGCTCAAAGGTGTGTTAATTTCTCTATGTCAACCAATAAAAATGTAATTTGAATCACGTTGCCTTATTGGTCTTGTGTTCAAGTTTGACATGTGATGGCTTGTGTGCACATTTAAGATAATGGATTTTCATTTGCAAATAGTTGGCTTTTTTGATTATGAACCAAATTCCATACTTTTGTATTGTCACATTGAGTTGGAATTTAAAGTTTCTATGAAAATTTTAGTGTTTTAAATCTAATGTCCTTGTGTAAGTTTGATTATGGATATGGGTTGAAATTTTATGTTATGATTGGATTTGAATTGTCTTGTGAAACATGTTTTTTCCCTTGTTACTTCTTCAAATCTTAGATACAAATGAGCTTGTGACTCATTAGCCCGTCCTCTTGTGGCTTATTTGAGCAATAATTTTAATGTTGGCACAATTCTTAGAATAAATTCTTGTAGAAACAATATATTTGTTGTGAACTAATGAATAGGTTTGTATAGGTATATTGATTGTGAGAATGTGAAATCATTCCATGACATCCTTTTAAGGGAACAATCGATTATGAGAGTAATAACATCCATCAAGAAAGATGAAATGTGGTTTGTTGTTTAAGATTAGACCAAATGCGCTTTATTGAGTGGTAGTGCATATGTAGGAAGAGGATAGACATAAGATAATTCAATTAATTGTTGTTTTGTATATCATAAGAAAATGGTGTCCCATGTACAAATGTGAGAGTTTGAAAGACTTTTTTGGATTATTGCAATTGGAACACCATCCAAAAAACATTGGAATGATAATGTAAGATGAGAGATTGGAAAGATCAAATATAACATTATTTTGAGGAGGACCAAGGAGGTTATAGGGGTTATGTAGTTCATTTCAATTTAAATAGTTGAGGTCAAAGACAACATGTTGTGAAATTTTGTGCATGTTAAACAAGTGTCTTGTCGCATAATGACTTTACATTTCATGACATATTCAAACAAACGAAATCAAAAGATGATGGAATTGTGTAATATGGTTAGGTCATTCATCTTGAAAATTGTCAACAAAATAATGAAAGAATAGAAATAATTAAAATAGAAAATTTTAAGGGTAGACCTATGTTGTCATTAATGGAAAGATTTGTGTTGTCACTATAGGACATGGTGAATAAATTTGTGTGTCATTGTAGGGTAGAATTTTTTGCCATGACTTTTGCATTCTAGGTTCTATCATGTCTTGTGAAGTTTTTGGTTTGTTGGCATTTTTTGAATGGGCTTGTTTGGGGCCCTACAATGTTTAATTGTTGCTAGTGTGCCACAAATGATTCCAATGTATATGTCAACTTGAACTCATTTTCAATTGGAAAAAAAAATAAAAATTTGTAGAATTCCATCATCTAGACCAAGAAAACTAGTAAGGGATGACAACAATGGCTCAAGGCATGCAAACTTGCAAGGGTGCATTCATGTAAATTGAAGACTTTTGTAAAAATTTACTTTGCTTCAAGAATCATCTTCTTCTAGGAGAATTTTGAGTTCAAGGATGTAATTATTTTTCCTTATGGAAGGCAACAATCATTGGCTATGCAAGGCCATGTGCCAAGTCCTCAAGTTTGGGTAGTAGCTTGGGTTGTTGATACCCTAAGTCTCGTGGTTTAACAATGTGTGTTAAAATAAAGTTGGAGATATTGGTTGCCTTTAGATGCCCCTGTTGCTACTATATCACTTGTATGCTAAGGGCAAGTACATTGTTTAATGTTTATTAACTTCAATGAAACCTATGATTTTGGTGGAGAACTTCAAGTTTTACAACAATACATGCAAAAACAAGAATTTAAGACTTTTGGTACAAGTCTTAAATCCTTTCCTTTCCTTTTATTTATGGTTTCTTTCCAAAAGCTCACAAAATGTTGGCCATGATGTTAGACCTTCATTCAGGGGCTTGGGGATAATCATTGAATTTGTTGATAAGTTGAGAGCATTGTAGATTGTTGGGGAGTATAACCACAAAGTATTGTTGTCACTTTTAATTTCTAAATACAATTTTTGAATCCAAGTGATAGGAATTGATAGAGCTCCTAGTTTTGCATCCAAAAGTATTAGAACCACAAGGCTATGTGATCTCAAGAAGATTGATGAGGAGATGACATCAATAGTGGTGAAAGAAGAATTAAATCATTTCAAGGTCAAGTAATGGAAGAGGAGGCCAAAAATTCACAAGAATGGTGGAAAGCACATGAGGTACAATTTTTGTATGTTGGGTTTGTAGCTTGACACATTTTGAGGATTGTTGGCTCCTAGATTCAAGTGCAAAGAATTTTCAATATTGCAAGTATCTAGATTAACCTTTAGTGCTTTCAATTGTGCATAAAAAATCTTGATGTGTTTATAAACATTTACAATTGTTAACCAAATTATGTCATTTTAATAGGGTCCATAAAGTAATTCATTGAAAGGAAAGAAGCCCTCATGGATGAAAATGAAGATGTGATTAATAAAATTGGCTTCTTGAGTTGAAAGAAAACAATAATAGGCTCTAACTAATTTTTTTGGTTTCTCAGATTGTGTCAATTTTCTATTGATATATGTTTAGTTTAAGTTGTGATGTTAAAATTATTGATGTTGTTTGTTGTAGATCTTGCAGCAATTGAAAACCAACGGAGTGAGATTTTGTTTCCAAACCTTAATCCTAGGATAAAATGAATTCTAAAAAAGCTAGTAGAATTCATGTTTTTGGTTTTTTTTCTTATGCCACCTTAATTTAAATTTTTTTGGGTTTGAAATAGGGTTGGGTGGGGGGGGTTGAAATAAGGTTTTTTGGGGGTCTCAAAAAGGGGTTTTTGAGGTCTGAAATTGGATTTTGGGAGGGGTGTAAAATAAGGTTTCCTAAGGTTTGAAACATGGTGTTTGGGGGGTTTTTGGGGGCTCAAATAGGGGTTGGGGGGGTGGGGGGAGATGTCTGAAATAGGGTTTTGTGAGGGATGAAATAAAGTGTTTGGGGGTTTGAAACATAACAAAATTAGGGGTTTTCAAGGATTGAATTCAAGAGTGATAAGAGGCCATTCAAAGTGATAGCTACAATTGCAAAAATCTTAAACATGAAATCACATGGCAATGAAAAATGACAATTCTAATTCTCTAGAAACATTTAGGTGTAAATAAGAGTTTAGAAATAGGTCAGTTTGTATTATTTTGACATTTAAAAAAAATTGTACTCTTTTTATTTGGAACAAAAGTTCAAAATTTGTGTTTTTTGCATTGTCCATTTTGATGCTTTGAATATTGGAATTGGAACAAGAGATTATGGGAATTGGAACTAGCCTAAATTGAAAATTATAAAAGAACCGGAACCTGAATCAGCCCCTTAATTAAAAATCAGAATTAAAATCAAGTCCCATTTTTGGAATCAAAAGAACTAAAATCAAATTGGAATTGGTGCCTTGAAAAGAAAGTTAGGAATTGAAATTGATGGTTCCTCCTAGAATGAGGGAATTGGCCAACACTGGTGGATGGATACCAATGTTGAGTGGCTCTTGCCTTTTATGAAGAAACTCTAGTTTCAATCCTTTGAAAAACATTAGGATGGATCCAGTTCCAAAAAGATTGGAACCCCAAGTCTAGTTTTAGTCCGGTTCTTAAAATATTTTGGAAGTAAGTCTAGTTTCAACTCCAATTCTAGGAATTAAACCCAGTTCTGGGTAACTTGGTTTGGAACCAACAGTGAATTGCCTATGAACCCCCAATCCCAAACCACTTTTCCCAAAAAAATATCATTTTCCAACATTTTTGGTTCCAATTCTAGAACCATGTCTGGGTTCTGGTTTCGATTCCAAAATTGGGTTTGGTTTTAAAGCCAATTGTAGCTCCCAAAATCAAAGTTGATTTTGATTCTGTTTCAAGTAATTGAAACCAAAATGATGATTCTAATGGGCCAAACTCGGTAACTTCCCAACATTGGTACATGCATGTGGATGGTTAGTACATAGCTAACCACAAGAGAGAGAAAATGGAGAAAGGAAGGCCATGTGAGATCCTTATTTCAGTCCTAAGTTCCAACTTCCAATACTCAGCTAAGTTTGTTGCACTAGAAACATTTGCTAAAGGCTTTAGTATCATGACAATATAGTTGACAAACGACTTGTTGAGTAGGCCCTCTGAATTCCTACTACATTATTGATCTGTAAACCACAGATTTGATATTCTTTGCAAGAACATGAATTGCAAATTGAAGGCTAGTTAATTGTCACTTACAACAAAATTAACAATTTGTACCCATTGATCAGATTATAAACTTATCTGTGATTCACCCTATCTTTGGCCCAGAGTTCCACCCTCTAATCCATATTCCATCCTATTTTGAGTGTAGTTGGAAAGTGAGTGAAATTGAGTACCATTTGATGAAACTGGGTATCAGTTCCAAAGAATTAGAGGATTTTCGTTTGAGAACACTTGATTCAATAAAGAATATGTGCAGCAGCAGTTAATTTGCAGGTAAGGAGAATTTAAAAATGGGGATGAAATCCCATGAAGACCAATTTAATGCAAATATTTAAACCATTATGGTTCCAATTTGTTCTTGTGAATTTTTTTCATCTTGACTTTTGATTTCGTCACCAGTTTTGACACCAAACAGGCCCCATAGCCCCAGTTTGAGGTACTTTTGTCACCAAAAGAGAGAGAGAGAGAGTGGTAGACTGATGTAACCAGCCAAGGTGAGAATGCAGATCCAAACCGAATCGTAGCCACCTGGTATACTGCATGCAAAAGACGCCACTCAAACAACTCACAGAACACTCACACACATGCTCTGATCTTTCAATAGAAATAACTTGCTCATACTCCAATCAACACATCAAATCACATAACCCGGAGCTTGTGCCTTTCATCCGATTAAGCAATCGGAAACTATCACTAGGCTGATCTGCAATGCACATTATCGCAGATCTACCAGCGATTCAGGAGTGGCCTTTGAGGTCAGATCTCTCTGTGTTCAGTCGATCCTTTGAGCCGCTAACCCACACCCCACTAAATGCTTCAATGCATTGTGCTCTCACTCTCAACATCTGGAAACCCAAAACCCGGAGGTCCCCAATCCCAGCAGCATTCTAAAACATTGGACTCAGATCAGTAGACACCAAGCCTCCCATAAAGCCACTCAAGGTGACAGCTTCTCATGCAAAGACGAACGACAGACTTCTGGCTGCAACCCCTCTCTTCACTCCTTCCCTTTAAACCACATTCTGTCCACCTCCAGGATACCCTTCAAGGGTCTTTGGTGCTCACTCAGACTAATGTCTACAACACAGATGCAAAATCCTGCAAACACACACTTTCCATTCTAGATACTCGCTTTCTCTTCAACATGCCCCTAAGTCTACGGCTCGGACCCCTCAGATTCTCCTCATTTCCTCGGCATCAACCTTCCATATCAATTGCATCAAGACATTACACAACTGCTCAACAAAGTCACTGGTGTAGTGGAGAGTTTCAACAACTAGCCAAGCAACTGTCAAAACAAAGCAAAAACCAAAAAACTAACCACCCAGAATGCTGCTCCTGTCTTCTTTTTCCCCTGTCAAATCGCCACCACCTCCTTCAAAATCTTCCTACCGTTTCTTTCTTAGCTTCCTTCTCAAGCCTCCCATGCACCGTTACAATCCTCACGTCCCAAAAATCATAAACCCCGTCGCCTTCATTAATCCAGCTTTCCAGCGGGCTTAACTCTTAAACCCTTGAAGCAAAAATCAGCTTTCACATTCCAGAAGCCACTAACAGGTTCCCTGTTCGGCCACCCCTTGACCGGTCACACTTTACAGATAACTCTAATGTATTTGATCTTCGTCACAAATTTGTGAACCTCAGTTGACTAGGACTTGAACAAGTGGCTCATTTCATACAGGCTTTGGTTGATTATCTAGATTTGTACTTCATATTTGGTATATAGCCAGATTCGGCTAAATTTTCTTAGGACCAATCACCATTTTTTTTACCTCTTCATATCTAGATTCGTACTTCATATTTGGTATATAGCCAGATTCGGCTAAATTTTCTTAGGACCGATCACCATTTTTTTTACCTCTTCATATCTAGATTCGTACTTCATATTTGGTATATAGCCAGATTCGGCTAAATTTTGTTAGGACCGATCACCATTTTTCTTACCTCTTCATATCTAGATTCGTACTTCATATTTGGTATATAGCCAGATTCGGCTAAATTTTCTTAGGACCGATCACCATTTTTTTTACATCTTCATAATGCTGACTGCCATTTAGGCTGAATAAAAAAATTCCCAAAAAAACACACTGGTTCACAGTAGCAGAGGGTGAACAGGGTTATCCTTTTGTTGCAAAATCTCGCCACTTGGCCAAAAAAAAGAGAAAGAAGGGTTGAGACTTGTACAAAGGATTCTTAAGAATAAAAATGGCCACAAAGTAGCCATATTTCAAGGAAAAAAGAAAGTTGAATTCACCAACCATATATTTAGACCATAAGTTCTTCTTACATGTCAGCAATATAGATATAGGAGGGTTTGAAAATAAAAATAAAAAAATCTCTCTGACCTCTAGCCAAAGTTGGCTAAATCCTCTAGATCCTCTTGTAGATGATGGATGGCCAGTCCAACTACCTCACAAAATTGGGAAGTTTAAGAAAACCCTGATGCTGAAACATTGCTCCAAATGTGGGACCAAATAAACCTTGCATTGTTCTCCCTGTCTGTGACACCAGGCCAGACAGAGCCAGCAAAATACGCAACCTATTCATTACTCTTGACCACATGCAATGTATTTCAACTTCTGAGCATAAACACGAATTGTGGACCTAATAATGTTCCTGGATTACGCATTTGATCTTCTTTTGCAAAAAAACATAAAAGGATTTGGAGAGCAGATTTTGCACACTTTTCAGGCATTATCAAATTGCACAAGAATATGGGCCTTCTTGGAAAAAGTGTTGAGATTTGCTGGTTTTGAGGAACCTAAATTGCACTATGAAGCGAAAACGACGACAGATTGAATTTAGCCCTAGAAAGAATGCGCCATTAAGGCGTGAAAGAATCGCTAGGACGCGGTGGTGACCGGGGGTAAAGCTGCCAGGGATAGTTCAAGAATTGGGTGAATTGGGTGAGCAAAAAAAATTCTCAGAAGCAGCAACAAGCAGAATTGTAAGTCAATCCAGACATCATCTCTTGACTTATTCTTTGTTGCATGCACCTGGCTGCTGCACATGAGAACGGTCCTTGGCTGATCAGGTAATCCTTATGGCGGAATTGCAGATGACTAGAGGTGCAAGGTTCGTGCTTGATGGAAGTGAGGATCATGTGAGCTAGTGGATTTATCATTACAAGTGCAGTTAGGGTTTAGGGTGCGCGCATCTTTTAGTAAAACTTAAGCTTTGTTAATTTCAGGTTGATCATGAGACACCAAAGTCACTGATCTATACAATTTGTGTTCTATATACAAGATTCCAAGTTTAGAGTTGCTTAGATCAAGCACATAATAAAGATTCTAGTTCCATTTCCTTTTCTATATATCTAGCTAGATCTCTACTTTAGGCAGAAACTACAGCTGCGGATATCCAGCAGCAACACATCTAGAAAAGGAATCAGATGCCGCGAGTTTGAACGAGGTCTTAGAGCAGGCAGATTACACCTTTGGTCTGTTGATTTACACGTGACCTTTCAATTTTGTACATAGCTCTACACTCCTTTCAGGAATCCTTCTTCAGGAAAAGTTTGTACATAGGAAATTAGAACGAGGCAATGGCGTTGCGACTTGAGCCCACTGGGGCGGTCGGTGCCGAGTTGCGCGGCATCGACTTGCGACATATCGACGAGCAGACATTTGAGTCGATCCGTCGCGCTTGGATCGACCATTCCGTGCTTCTCTTCCGCGACCAAACACTGAGCAATGACGAGCTAGTCGACTTCAGCCGCCGCTTCGGCTCGCTAGACCGTGCGCCAGAGCAGG
>Ga0209208_10002339_pt1 | contig 27149 bp, 19 predicted proteins | sample S1TSphfallax_3_FD_187694 | JGI IMG/M metagenome (GOLD analysis project Ga0209208, IMG submission 187694) | Host-associated microbial communities from peat moss isolated from Minnesota, USA - S1T2_Fd - Sphagnum fallax MG (SPAdes) (version 2) | ecosystem: Host-associated > Plants > Peat moss >...
ATAGGGAGGCATGGCAAGAGCTTGGATAACCCCCTCCATTGTCAAATCACAGCAATGCAATAAAGTAGAAGTGATCTTGCTATTGCCATCATCATGAGTTAGAATGTAAAATAAAATGATACAACACTGGTTGTGGCAAAAAAAAAAAAAACCCTCCACATTGTCCATATCCTTACACCAAAGCCAACAATCCAAAGGAAAAAAAGCTACCACATTACCCTCCATTTCTCAAAGTTGTCTATATGCCATCAACATACAATCCTTTTGACGCGTCATTATCAACACAACAAAGTCCCGAAAAATGTTATTTCAATTGCAATCTAAACTTTGTTTCTGCACTTGCTCCTCTTATGCAACTTGTTTCCAATAATTCAAATTATAAACACCAGCCAACAATATAGAAGAAAAAAAAGCATGCAACAAAATAAGAAAAGAGGAATTCAAAACTAGAAACACTCACCTTAAGGTTGAAATCAGGTCCATAGTATGATATCAACATGCATGACAAGGTGATGGCATGTTGCCAACATACATGGTTATAGGTTACTTGTGTCAAATGTGATGATAACAAGGATGGAGAAGGTAAATGGAAAGGGTGGGGCCCCAGCCATCATAAGTCAACAAAACAAACTTGTATTGACTGCAATAAACACTCATAGCTAATTTAACACATACCCCAAACAAAGCATGAAAAGTCATTGTGGATTAATGACTCAAGAACATATCAACCCAATTTTCAGAAATACCTTAACTGGCTTGGTAAATAGTTGGTCCAAGAAGTCTAGTAACTCATTGCCTATGGAAATAACCATTGCCAACCCAACATTGGTAATGCTAGCCGAAAGCTACAAATAGATCAAATAGGACCCACACACCTGGAGGCTTTGCTTCTTTAAATGTTGCTTATTGATGAAAACTTGTCAATTCAACAACAAAACAAAGCACCCTAAAAAAAAAGGGGAGAAAAAAGTACAAGATGGAAGGACTCAAGTCCTAGCAAACGAAGAAATCACCAAAGGAGGCAAATTGTTAGGGTACATGAACAAATCAAGTATTCAAACCTTGTAGGCGCAAAGAGCATTATAGATAAAAAGAGGGAAGGAACACATGAAATTACAATTGGCTCATAATAACCTTCACCTGCAATAATAACACAATTTCCAATAGAGGTTGTGTGCATTTGTTGCAACACCACCAACATTTTGTACATGTAAACTGAATGCAAAACTAAAAAATGGAGGGCATGGCATCCAACACCCTTCATTTTCCACACCATGTTAGCAATGAATCAAACCATTGACATGTTAATGTAAACACCCAAAAACCTCTATGTCTAAAGGAAAAAATGTTTGTAAAATTTCAATCATGATAAAGGCCATCCTTAGTCTATATCACAATTATAGTTTTGCAACCCCATAAAATATAGCTAGCTATCCACAAAATCAAATATGTTCGAATGGGGCTAGTGATGATGACATTAGCCAACATTTAAACACCATTCACCAAAATCACAATGTCAACACAAAGAATAAATGGCAAGCAACAAAAAAAACGTGGGTATGTTCATGTAAGAAATGAAATTCGACATCCTTTGCGATAAACACAAATGCATCCATGCAACATCATGGGAAATCATCCTTTCCCCACCATAGGCACAACAAAAAAAAGGTGAGTCCCCATAAGGTCCAAAGGATAATCACACATACATTGTGATAAACCAATGGTTAAAGAATGAAGGAAGCTTAACCATGTGTGCAATGTAGTGGAAAAAACATTTGAAGCCAACTAAAAAAATGATCATTTGGTGAACATGCAATTGTGCACCCAAACTTAATCTCACATAAAATTTCAAGCATGTTTAATGTTAATTAGTATTGAAATAAAAAATGATGTTAAAAAAATAATGGTCATGTAATCTTGTGTAGTGTTCAAATTTCACATGCTAAAAAAATGTACAACATTTTAGACTTCAAATTTTTTAATTTTCAAATATGATTTCAATTTTCTATCATCTATATAATGTGTTTCTGCATGGTTCAATGTGCAATTGGTGCCAATGTTTGTTTTTTCTTTGATTTTATTGGTTCATTATGGAACATTATTTGTTTTTGTTGGTTCATTGTGGGGCATTGTTTAAAGTTTAGAATTTTTTTGACTATCATGAAAACATACCAATACCAAGGTTGATATCCTCTAATATTAATTTTTATAAATAAGATTAATACCATATTTATACTTAGTCTCACATTTAAGGTTTTAATATCAGATTTATACCTAGTTTGATCATTTCAATTACATACCCGGACCATATTCATACCCCTCTTCCATGATATTAGACATACCAAACCCATCCAATATATGTAAATCTATATACCTGCACAACACTATTGTAATCTTGTGATAATGTAATTACAATTTAATTAGTTGTAACTTAGTTCAAACTAAATTAAGACCTAATTTTAATTTAATCATACCTAGACTTAAACTAATAGTTTACCTACCTTAGGTTAAGCTAATTATGTTAATTAAATGTAATAAATATTCAACGAATATGAATTATGTTGTTATTTAACTATTGCAATTTGTATTATTATTTAACTTGTTATAATTATTAAAAATAAATATAATCTACATTGAATAAAAATAAATATATAAAATATTTGAGATAAATATAGTAGTGTTAAAATAAAAATATCTTTTGAAATTAAATAGTTATTTATTGAATGTTCATACTAACTATGCAAATTGTTATTAGTATTGAATATAAAATGAATTGATAATGAAATAAATATTTTAAAGATATATTCAAACCAATAGTCAACATTAGATTAATTATTAGATTAACTCCAAATAATCGTTGCATTACATTAATTAAAAATTAAATTAATCATTAAATTAATTCCAAGTAATCATAATTATGTTTGATTATTTTTGTTGTAGATGAAAATTTTAATTACATAAAAAAAAACTATCATTACATGTGTTGAACGTATTATTGTTAACTTGTACATTAATACACATTATTTTCAACTTATAATTCAGTTTATTAAATTTGATGTTTAGATTAAATTTATTATTTAAATGGAAAATTTTACATCATACATAACCTTTCACATTTATAAATAGAATTTACATGTAATTTCAGTTCAATGAATTTTGATCATATTTTAAATAAATAGTAAACTATCACACAAAAAGAAACAAATACAAATTATAATTTCACAATTTAATCACTAATTATATATCTTTTTTATATGTTGTAATCTAAATTGAATTTACTTGAAAATCAAATATTACATGTTTGAACATATACAAGATTAAAACACTAATTTATATTCAAAAAAATATTCAAATATTATATGCATTGCAAAAATAACATCACACAACTATTCAATTATACACATCAATTTTACATGTAATTTAATGTTATCATAATTTAGCATAAATATTGAAATACATCATATGTATAAAAAAAAATCACATATTAGTTGTTTAGCTGAGTTGATAGATAATTGCAACAAAATTGAAAATGAAATTGCATTTCATCCATCCCTTTTAATACATTTTATCATTTGTACATGTGTTGAAGGTGTCACCAACATGGTTGGACATTAATTAACATCTTGATTATGTGCCAACTAAAGAACCTTAATTGTTAAAAAAGTTCCAATAATAACCCTTTAGTCAAGACTTGTTTTTCGCTATTTATCAACATGGTAACATTTCAACTTGGAGACATTGATGATGCCAAGAATATTTAGTGGAATATTTGACAAAATATTGCCTAGTTGAAATTTATTTTCAACTATATACCAATTTAGTTGATGAGTCAACTTAATTGGTAGTTTCCATTATTCTATTTCTAAATTAAAAAATGTATAGTTGAAAACTTTTTGGTTTGAAAAGGGGGGTTTTCTACAAATGAAAAGAAATCAATAAGAAATTGACAATCCACAACTTTTTGGCGAATTAACAATAACCAATTCAAATCTGTATTATATTACTCCAAAATCTTGACCCATATTTTTGTTCCAAAAAACAAGATGAACCTTTCCAATGAAAGAGTTTTCATTCCAATCTACATGAACTTATAACATCACATTAATTTCATAAATTCCAACATATTGGTTTTGGTATAACTTGAAACAAACCAAACCTATAATCCTTTTAAAAGATATTTGCAAAGTTGTAAATCATTGTAAGTATTCTAACATCAAACCAATGAATATTTCCACATCATGCCATATTGAATTAAAAGGTTACAAAGGTAATAGTCAATGGTCTAGCGTTGTGCAACAATGGATTACAAGTTGTCACACCACATAAAAGCTAGGGCAAGTTTTAGAATCAATTGGGGTAAACATTAATAAACCCATGTAGAATGAATTAGAACCCAAACATGCAAGGAATAGAAGGTTAATACAACACAAGATGATATTTCATCATCTATCACATGCCATATAATAATGTTCTAATTTAGACAAATGTGATAAACTATTTTTGCACAAATGTTTTTGAACACTCATTTAGGTTTATAAGACACATATAGGTTTCTTATTTGCATCAAGGTACAATGGTAGAGGGAATATTTGTTGCAGCATAATGTGATAGTCATGTAATTTTAGTCCTTTCAACTTCTTGTCCTTTTGTACCTTATTTCTTAGCACTCTTGCACAATTTGTTGGGGTTTTGAACTTTTTGATAGTTTGTAGGAAGACCTTTTTTTCCTCATTTGTCATGACATAAGGTGCAATTGGCTTAATATAAGACCCATTGGCTACTTGTCATAACCATAGATGAGGTCGAATGCCAATTGATTCCATGTTGTTTTTGGACAACAATTGTGTCTATCTCCCCAAATATCATTTTAATCATGTTGTTGCAAAAATAAAATAAAATCACAATGAATAATGTCCAAGGTGTGCTTCTTTAAAAGATTTTCCCACATAACAATAATGTAATTAACCTTTTTGGTGTCCATGTAGCTTTAACCTCTCTACCAAAAAAAAAAATTTGAATAAACATGAGTTACATTTTGTGCCATGGTCCTTTGAGCAAAAGTAACCCTTGTATTTGACATAATGCATGTTGTTCATAATCTGCAAAAAAATTCAACAAATGAATTCCATGGTTTCAAAAGTAAACCCAATGAATAAATTAGTTTTGCCCTAGTCTAGAATTAGTAGACCAAAGGTAAGGTTTCATGAAACATCCAACAACTTGGCCTCCAACCTATGTAAGGGAGTTTTCAAAACTTTAATAACTTGGTTAAATTGAGAATCCACAATTTGCACCTTCATCACCTCCCTTCACCATTTGGAGTATCATTAGAACGCAAGAGACAAATATAAGTTAAGGGTAAGGTAGACCTTTATGTTGCTCACACCAAACATCAAACACCAATAACCTAGAGGATCAAAATCCTCACAATTATAATAGATACATGGTATATCCCACATGTAAGGTATTGACAAACTTAAAGTAATGGATATGACAATTTTACACACGACAAAAAACTAAAATTTAAACTACTTGCAGCTCACAACTTTTATGTCCAACCTTTGAATGTCATTTTTCCTTGACATCAACAATAGGTTTTTCATCCAATGTAGTGCATCCTATGATGTTTTGTATTGTACCTAATAAGTGGTTGTAATTCACCGTGTTTTAAGTGAACACACTTGTCTAATGATTTCTTTTGCTTTAATTTTTTAATTTTTCTCCTCATTAGTTTTTGCTTGGGTTTTAAGTGCAAATGAAAACTTTATGTCATATCAACTAACAATTGTTTCAATTGCTTGATTAGTTTTTTGGGAAGACTTGAAATTGGGGTACATCAACAATTGCATATGATTAGTTGAATTTGGGGAGATGGGTGCATGATCGCAACCCTTGTGTTAGTGTTTTACGAGTCTTAGTTTATAAGGCCAAGTTCTCCAGCACAATAAATGCACACAACACCTTGTTGCCCTTTCACAATTTTCTAACTATCATTGGGTGTTACTCGGCATGTTATCATTTTTTTATTAATCTTCTTGAAACTTTCATAGTACATATTAAGGTGTTTGCAAGCTAGAATGTCCATTTTTGGACATCATTGCATCAAATTTTCTACACCCTCATGGATTGGACTATGTATCATGTTTATTTTTTTGTTCATTTTATGAAAAAAAATTCATTTATATTGTTTTTATATAATTTATTGTGATACAAAACTAAAATCATTTAAAATAAATATTTCTATGTATCACATGGGGGACTTTTAACCATAGACAAGTTACAGTGTCACAATCTTTAATAAGTTGGAAATGGATTCATTAAAATCATATTTTGTAATAAAATAACCCCATTTTCTCTCCAAAACTCAAAACCTATATTTGAAATTCAAAACGAGGCATTATTAACCATTTCAGTATCATATGAAAGTTTGATGAACTTTTCATGGCATCAAAAAACAATGAAAAAGGCAAAGTCCTTCATGTGAATTGAAATAAATTTTTTTTTGGAATTGAGATTAAAAAATTCACAAAAATTGAAACTTAGGCTATACTATATAATGACATGTGGCATTATTTTATAAAAAAGATGAGTAATCTTATAAATACAAAAGTTTTTATTTTTGGCATGGAAATAATACATTATGAAAATTCCTAAAATGGACTCCATTATGGATACAAAAGTGTTCCATTCTAACTTGCAAATGGCGAATATCATATCAACAAAAACCTAAGGATTAAAACATTGACCACTTGCAAACCTACTACGACTTAAACAAAATTGGCTAATATTTCAATAACCCAAAGGTGTTTGGTACTTTGATTGCTACAAACTCTAGTTTGAGTTCATTAAAAACTATTGAAAACAAATTGTTTCAAAATTTTCATACCCCAAGTTCACACAATAACAAACCAACCCATCAATAATTTGGTCTTTTTTTGGTTTATATAAATAATGTGTTCCCAATTTTGTTAACATTCATTAAAAGAAAAATCTCAAATTGTGATTGTAATTTGTGATTAAAAATAAATTACAATCAACAAATGCAATTAAAAATCAATTAATGCATAAGTGAAGTCATATCTAATGTCTAGTTGCAAATAATCTCACTATGATGTCAACACATTCCACTTGGATGATGTATATGATCAACATATATATAGTTTGATTCATTGACCATTTGTATGCAATTTGTAATCAATCCTCATTTTGACAACTAAAATATAACCTAATCACATATTGTCACTTGGTGTAATCAAAATTTTCCACTTGTCATAACCAAAATTTTCCATGTGGCATTTTAAAAGTAAAAATAAAAATTTCAATTTATGTAGGTATGTAGGTGGGTAGGTAGGTAAAAAGTGTTAGGTAGGTGTGTAGTTAAATAAATAAATAGGTAAGTAGGTAGGTATGTTGGTAAGTAGGGAATGATTAAGTAAGTAAATAGATTTTTAAATTTAATTTTATGTTTAACTTTTAAAGTCAAACCTTTTTATTGGGTCATCCCAAATGGCATGTTCTTTTTAATGTTGTTTGTGTGTTTTCGATGTTTCAAGTGCATCTCTTTATATTATCTACAAGATTGAAATGGAAAACAAAAGATAGGATAAATTTTATGATTGCAACTAAAAAAATCTATCCCATACGTTGATATGTATATTTCAATGTTGCAAACTCTACAACTAGATGTGCACAATAATTCTTTTATTCTCAAATTAAAATAAGATCATCCCAAGGAAACAACCTACCTGCATAGGCCCTATTCATTTACCTACCTACCTAAATACCTACATACCCATTTAACCTATTAACCTACCTTCCTAACCTACCAAGTTAATTAAAATAGTCATGTGTGTGTGCGCACACACACACACACGTATAATTAATTAAAAATATTACTTGCCAATTGACACCTTATTACCTTTTATTGATCACAAATATGCCCCTTCCATGTTTCTATTCTTTTATAACATTTTAACAATGTGTTCAAGGTTAAATGTTAATGAAGTGTTGATACAATCATTAATTTAAGATGTTGTGATGGCATTGTGATGATTGATCATTGTATCCCAATATCATTACAACATCATATCAATGATTGATCAACATTTCATTCGCACGTAACCTTGAACACATTGTTAAAATATTATAAAAACACATATACATGAAGGGGGCAAGTTTATGATTAATAACCTAATTTACTACCTATTAGTTAATCTAGCCTATTAATTAAAATAGCCTATGTCACCTTAGTTTAGTCCCACATAACATTTATGCTTAAACCTTGACAAAACATTAGTTAATTTTTTTTGGCCAAAGGTTGGTTAAACGAAAAATTAATTAAAGGTTGGTTAAACATTGGTTAAATTAAAACTTGACTACATATGTGTTGGCTAAATTAAAATTTAATTAAACATTGGTTAAACTTCGACAAATTTGAAAATATGACAAAATTGAAATTTATCTAAATCTTGGCAAAAAAAAAACTCATCAATAATTAATACCAAATTATTTATTATTAGTAGCTATTAGATATTACTTGTACTTATTAATTATTAACGAATGAATGAATGAATTATTCAAAATTATGTAATTGAATAATTAACTAAACTAGTAAAATATCAACATTCATTAACTATTAATTTCTAATTTAAAGAATTAAAAAAATATTAATGAAAAATTTACAATTAATACTTAATCACAATTAGAATTAATAACTATAAATATCAACTAAATTAATTATCAAATAAGTAATTTTTAATATGATTAATAATATTATTAAAATAATTACTAACTTGTAATTAAAAATATCTCTTACCTATTAAATTAATATATAACTAATAGTTAATAATTATATTTTCTTATGTATTTAACTTGCTTATCAAATAATTAATCGATTTTAACTATTTAGTTATTTACATACTTACCTACCTATTCATCTACATATTTATTTAACTATTTTCCAAACATACCTAATGCACTCACAATATATGCAAAATGTGTACTTGGCATGCCCTAAATATGCCATAGGTTATAAATATATTTTAATATATTTTTAAATATTGTAATGCACACCAAAAATATAAGTATACCACATGAAGGTAATCAAGTTGTGACTACTTTTATAACCAATTTGATATAGACACCTTTCCTTGAATGAAAGACCCAAAAAGTTAGTCAACATGGAAGGATAAAAAATTTAATAAAGCAAAAATAATCAATCCCCACATGAGCACATTATTTTAACAAAGAACATTGCATTGTAAATTGGAATAACACAATATAATCTTATATATAAAAGCAATAGTGTCTATCTGTGTGGCCAGTGCCTGGAAGATTCTTCCAGTCACTTCATGTTCCCTGTGGAGCTTCCCCATATGTAACTTCCCCAGATGTAATTGACTCCAGAGAAAAAAGAAATCAGGGCATTCTGATTTTTTGAGGCAAAAGATTTGGTAGACCAGAAAAAAAAAATTTAGGCCTTGGATAGCCCAGAATCATTTTTATTTTTTTTTGTATTGACCAAGACTACCTTTTTTTTCTTTTAGCTACAGTCCGTCCCGATTAAGGGGATGGATGAAATGTTCGTTCGGCTTGATGATGGGACGAATTTAGGGGAAGACCAGAAAAAAAATATGTAGGCCTTGGACAACCCATAATCATTTTTCTTTTTTTTTTGTATTGACCAAGACTACCTTTTTTTTCTTTTAGCTACAGTTCGTCCTAATTAAAGGGATGGATGAAATGTCCGTCCGACTTGATGACAGGACGAATTTTGGGGAAGCTTTTTTTCTTTTAGCTACCGTCCGTCTCGATTAAGGGGATGGATGAAACCAAGTTTAAAGAAACCGGGGGACTTCACAGTGGCCGAAGGTCACGGGCACCCACTAGTTTACTTAAAGCTTGCATTAATTTCTTTAGTAACATTCACCCATTGAAGGGGTTTTTTTTGTCAAAGGATTCCACTTTATTCATAAGCACTCTAACAAGATATTGTTTGGTATAAGAAGATGTTTCCACAAATATCTTTTGGCCATGGATTCTAATAAAAAGCGAAAAATGCTTACATGAGTAGTAGTCTTGAACTCACTACTACTGCTTTGGGTCTCCCCAAATTGCTAGCAATAATTCCCTAGCGCCTTGAAAAACCTAATGCAATGTGACTTGAACTCTCTTACAACAATATGAAAATTTATTGGTATGCAATAGACCTAGCAATCATTGTTTAAAGCTTGAGATTGTTACATTGCGTTGGGGTTTATGATCAAGGACGATGGATTTTGGCAATTATCTTGATTGCTACAAATAAGGTTTCAAATCCCTAAAAGTTACATGACCAGCTCTCAGGATGGTGAAATGGCCCATGGGATGGGATGACCTGAAATAGTCAACATCTTCATCCCATGGATGCCAGGGGATGTCATCATGTGTTGCATAAGTTGTATTCGGTAATGTGCCAATGTGTTAGTAACTAATGTATTGTTTGCCAAGTCTTCAATTCAAATGTTATATTTTGGAGTAAGACGTTGTTAGTCCATGGGGTAAGAAAAAGGTGAGACCTCTCGGGCGCTTGATTTAGATTGCCAAGAGCTATAGACTTAGAACAAACAATGATTTTTTAATGTACATTTATTTTAAATCACTAATTTTTTCCTTCTTCATAACCAAAAAAACTTCAAGGGTTTGCAATAAAACCTCCACACTTGAGACCTCCTACTGAAATCATAGGTGCATCAGGTACTAACTCACCTAGAAGGCACCAAATGAGGATCTCAACTAGATGATCAAGGACGTGAGGAACCCAAGTTAAATGGAACACCAAATACCCCTTGTGAGGGGATGGAGATTTTCCAACACTCAAGTGAACCACCACCTGCAATGCCACCATGCTGAAAGCCATGAATTTTTGGCCTTGCCTACCAAGGCAATGATATTGTGTTTAGACTCATTACAGAGTATAGTAGCTTAAGGGATTTTGGCGCCTTTCGGTAATATGTCTATTTTGATACAAGGATTTTGAAAAATGACATTTTGGTTTGTGTTGAAAGTTGAGATTAATTATAGAGTTACTAGTTTGAACCCCGTGCCTAATGCACAGGTGTGTGTGTATTTGACAGTACATATTACAAAATTACAACTACAAACTACATTTCCAAAACCTCTCTATATATCACATTCCGCATGTATTCATCGGGACCCTGACCGCTGAAAATTTTGTTGGGTTTGTTGCTGATATTGATATCAAAATCTTGGGGGTGAACCCCCCGGGGTTGGGCATGCCTTTCTTAGACAGTGACACATGCGCAAGGGGGGGTTATTTATTTCTGCCAAGGTTTTCTTCCCTGTATGATGCCATCCATGGATGGATGACGAGATGAATGGATGGATGGACGGGTCACGTGATGAAAAAACCTTCACTAAAAATGACCACGACGTCCTTTATTATATATGTAATAATATTGTGAAGGATTTTGGTTTCGTTTGGAGGATTTATTGAAGATTATATTTTTGCATGGTGAAATAGTTGAGTTTCCATAATTCTTCTTTTGCCTTAAGATACTTTTTAATGTAAATGGCAAGGCCACACTGGGACACACCCCTTGTTTTAAGTTGCTTCTAACAATGGGAAATGTCATGTTCTAAGAATAAAATGGGGTTTCCAAGTCCAAATTTAACATTTCCTGAACTAAATATGGTCACTAAAGAGGGCCTCACCTAGCAACTGTCATATAATAAGTCCATTGTACATGGGGGCATGTTAGGTCTCTTTTTTTTAAACCCCAAACTCAACCTATTATTGGGATACCACATTAAATATTAACACATGATATGTGTACATTGCACCCATAATGCATGTTTAGCACATGGGCAGGTTTGGCATGGACCTGTTGAATATTGATTTAAATTTATTTATTTTCACTTTGGCTCCAAAGCTTTGACAAACATCAAAATGAAATTTAATTATTGCCCTTCTATGGGCACATATATTTATCACAACTTTGGCTTCCTCCAATGCAAACATGTTCATTCTCTCATATCACTTTATAAATGTACAGGCAAGAGGCTTCCAATTGCAACTATGGCTTCCTTTGACCCAAGAGTATGATTTAAAAAAATTATCGATTAAATAAGGTACACATTTATTTACCCTATTACATACCCATGGGTATATCAAGATAAACTAATTTACCCACCCACCCCCCAAATTAGTACTTATCTGAAATGATGTGGCTCTCAAGCAAGTTGTCTTAAGAAACAATTTAGCCAAAATGCAGCTCACTATCCCAAGTAAAATTAGTGTATAATTTAGATTCAATGCCACAAAAGGATAGTATTGTTAGAGAGAGAGAGAGAGAGAGGAGAACACACAAAACAAAAAAATGGAGTGGTTATTAAAAGATTGAAGGGCATTCTCAAAATAAGGGGCCTAAGTTAATGTGAAGAAATGATTTGAAGGAATTGATCTTCTTCCCCAAAGGGAGAGAGGTGCTTTCAAATACAAAGGGGAAAAACCTTGCAAGGAAGCATCTTCCATAGGAACTAGACATTGGGAGATTATTGGTGGTGGAGGAGGGTGAGTGAGGGAGGGTTCTTACACCTACTTCTTAAGAGTGGGAGGGGATCTTAGACCTGTAAGTAAAGTAGGCATAATTCTCCTCCCACACTTAAGGAGTAGGCACCATTTCCCTCCTCCTTTCAAGGAAGGATATGGATGGAATATCCTCCAAATACTTACACTAGGAATTACTCTCTTGAGTGCTTAACTTTCATAGATGATGGATCTTCAAGTACAAAAGATATCGACACTTTTGCTCACCCAAAATTTGTACACAATAATAATAATAATCTTGTCACGAAAGTGGAGGATCTTCTCGACTAGAGAGAAGTGATGATATGTAGGAGATCTACAGCCTTTCTTTTTTGGTGGGTGTTGTTGTTGTTGTTGTCGTGATCTTATCAGAAGGAAAGGTATAATCTTTGGTGGAGCTCGAGACGAGTGTAATTTTACCCTTTTTTCTGCTTCTTTGGAAACTCTTCTAGCAAGGAGGAGACAGCAGGACTGGATCCGATCTTAGAAGAAGATACAAAAAAAGGGTGGGGGTCGGGGTTTGCTCCTATTATAAATCTTGGATATGGCAGATTCCGAGAATGTTGTTGAAGGTGAAAATGAGAAAATTTGACATCGGAGATCTTTGAGGTCTCTCAGAAGATCGGGCCCTGCAAGGGTGGTGTGGGCTGGAGAGAGGTGTTGGGTGAAGGGGAAGAATCAATAGCTGTTGTGGTCAGCAAAAGAGAGCAACAATGGCCTTCTTTAGGTTCAACTCCTCGAGCTATGGACATCACCATCTTGTTTATGGATCTTCGAGCTGTGGAGCCACACTTCAGCAGCGTGCTACTACGATTGGGTTCGGCATCAGAAGGCCAACAGCAACAACATGCGCTTTGAGGTTTTCCGCTAGGACCAAGGTGGATGTGGGTTTGGGAAGACGAAGAAGGGTAATAATCTTTGGTGCTGCAAGGTCTCCAACTCCAGGCGACTTGAGTAGGGTGCAGTCGCAGACCCTAAATGGAATTGCCCAAGAAGACCAGGAGAAGGTGTCGGGAAAAGGGCTAGTGAGTTCGCATGGGTGGAGGGTTAGAGATGCGAGCAGATTGGACACCGAGGAGCTCAGAGCTGTTGCGCACATCCAAGCTTCATCATTCCATCTGCAAACAGCTGTGTTTGATCAACTTTTCTTCAAGTTGTTCAAGGTTGGAGACTCCGACATTTCCTCTCTTTTTCACTCATATCCAAATCTCTTCGCCACAAACCTTGTTTAGGAATTTTGTCTTCAGCATCGTTTCTATGTGGAATTCATCAGTTTGAAAGAAGGCAAGTTGTGTTACCCAAAGCCTATGAGCGATATGCTTAATCACCCACTTCCAAACTTCTAGTTAACTTCCACGCAATCACAGCTGTGGCCAGACCTTCAGCAATCTTTCATGTTCTTGTGGGTTTAAAATCCTGCAAGGTTTATGTAGGTCTTCCCTTTAAATTTCAAACCAGGTGAATTTCATGGCCGTTGTAACTGTTAAGCTAGAATTTACAACTTGGTCTTAGGGGGAGGCGGGGAGAAGAGATTGCAATGACCAAACACTGGCTCTTTGCCATGAAGGGTTTGATGAATTGTCAGACAAATGGTTTTGTCTTCTGCCAAATGAGGGTTATATCATTACTGCAGTTGAGTTTGCAGCTTGAACACCAATCCTTCACTTTACAAATGAGACAGCAGCACACCAGCTGTTGCCACATTTGGCTACGTTCAGGAGTTGCAATATGCAGCTGCAACATATGTGGGTATTCTTACTTCAGTGTTGAAAATGAGAGTTCTGTACTGAGGATGACTGTGTGTGGGCACATGGTGTATTGAACAGGCAGAATTGTTGAGTGCTCTTTTGTATAAAGCTCGACAGTCACCTCCTAACAGGTTTTAGCACTCACCTTTTTCTCTGTCAGTTCGTATGTGCCAGAAATTCCAAAATGTACAAGAGTTCCACTTTTGGCATATTGATCTTATCCAGTTGGCCCCATTAAACACAGATTTCAGCTCCACATAGGATCTTTCTATCTCTTTTCAGTGGTGGTGGGATATTGAAACTTAGTTGTTTTCGAATTTGGATGATCTTGATGCCTACCTCAGAAACCATATCTGGACTGTTGATTCTCAAGTCCTCTCACATTTTCAGACCACTTTGTCCATTGAGTCATCTCTTATCATTTGGATGTAGGCCATTTGGGAATCAATCGCAGGCAACATACTAGTTTGCAGAGTCCCTATTCCAAATAGATGGGTCTCATTACATGGGATCCAGCTACTATTTCCAATCTCATCTGTCATCCATGATTACTGAATGATATCTTCACTGTCAGTTTGATGAGACAACATTCTGTGCACAATATAGCATCATCACAATAGCCAAACGCCCCCTCCCCTCTTAGGACCTGCTGACCACAAGTTCCTTGAAGCAAATCAGGGTTAGGGTAACAGTTCGCCAGTTGCAACAGTGCAGGTATGCATGCTTGTTGGCTGAGCCAGTTCCACAAGTGGATCGGGAACATTTGGACAAAAACTGTGAATTGAAGGTGGTGGGAGCTGTGAATTTGACAGCATTGGTTGACAGTGATGTTTTACGCCATTTACAGGGTGCTCATGAGTATCTCTATGTGAGTGGAATGGCTGTGGATGCAGACTACAGGTTGATACTCCTCACTGATTTTTTTTTCCAGCTGAAGGGTTGTTATTGTTGGGTGGGTTGATTGGCAATGTGTGGATTTTCAATTCTGTATTTATGCATGCTCTTTTTCAAAAAATTGGAAGACTAGATTGTGTGTGTTTGGAGACATGTACTGTGGAGCAACTCTGCAGTCTCATAAGTTTGCATTGTATACCAACAGCCATTGTCATTGTAGGGTTGTTAATTACAAGACCTTGGTCCTAACATGATGCAGATATGTAGCCAATTTGTATGCAACCTCTGTTAGGTCTCCTGATTCTCAAAACTCTCATGCTGCTTCTAGTTTAGTGGGATAGGGTTGCATACCCAGCCCCAATAGATCATGTGAAAAGCATATGCCCAAACTAGAGCTTTTGTCAATTTGATGCTGAAAATTTATTTTTGTGTTGGGTGTTATGGTATGCAGGAGACAAAATGTGGCAACCCTTTTATTGAAAGCTTGTGATTTAAGAGCAGCTGACTGGGAGTTCGACTGGTTGGTCTTGCATGCATATGAAGATGATGTAGCTGCTCGCAGTCTGTATTCAAGGGCTGGCTACAGGGTTATAGCTGCAGATCCCCTCTGGATGACCACTTGGGCTGGGCGAAAGCGTCGCGTGCTTATGGCCAAAGGGACTTCTGGTGGTTCCTCCTGACCAACTCCTTTTGTCTGGAAAATGGGTCCCTTACACATCTGTCATTTAGAACCCTAAAACTGAAAATTTTCGATTTGCTTTTCTGGAGAGCAGTGCTAGCTTCACCAGGAGATTCTTGGGGAAGCTTTCTGTAAACACCTGCATCCAAGAGAAGATGTACCAAAGCACACACATATCATTTTGCATGACTACCTTTTGGTGTGGGAAGGTGTAGTGTGAAAATTCAAAGAATGCTAACAAAGTAACAGTCCCCAATTTGTATGAAAAAATGAAAGATTTGTCAGGGAGGGCAAGCTCTCAAGACTATCTCAGATTGTCAGATGTGAAATTTGTCTTTGTGATGCAGGAATGGAGTACCCATTAACTTGGGAAGGCATGATCGTGTATGTGTTTGCTGTTCTGTTCTCCCTTCCACCTTCGCTCTGAAGCATTTGTAAAGTTTTTTTTGTCAATCCTGATTCAAAGTTTTTGCCTGGGAACCAAAGATGCTTACTTTTGCTACACCACCTATATGCAGGTCAAAAAAATTTCCATGTCTAAGCAAGAATGAAATGCTGTTCACCTTGTGGTAGAATGCTCCCTGCTGCATCCTGAAAGGCAGAATGGGCAGTTGCTGCAGAGCTGATTCTGCAGGAGTGCCAATTCTGCTTCTAACCTTTAATGCCAAAGGAACTGGGCTTGGCCAGTGAAGGTGCACAAGGCACAGTCAGCCATCCAACGCCTGTTCTCTAGTACTTAAGGTGTGGTGTGCAAGGTTGACTTCTCAAGTTAATGATCATTGCCGGTATATATGTTCTACAAATTGATGTTCACTCTCTCTTCACCAAATCCTTACATACTATTGCACAAGTCCTTTTGAATAGAGGCAGCTGCACATTGGAAGTTGGACTGTAAACATGAGATAGGGAGAAAAACAGCAGCAGAGTGTGAATGAAAATAATCTTACTTTTATGTATGCTTTTCAATATAAGCATCCATCAAGTAGAGTAGTTGATGGTCATCTTCTCATTTAAAATGGGCCTGACTCAAAAAAAAACCATGGCATTATTTCCACAAATTTTGCTAACAGAGTTTTGAAAAACACTCACCATACACCAACCATTCTTCTTCTATGTGCAGGCCAGAAGTCTAAGATGACAGTGAAAAGTTAGATGGAAATCTTGCACAAAACAGAAAGGTGACGAGTGTAAATCTTTCCAGATACTGTTGAGGGTGGAAGAACCCAGAATCTTGTTTACTGTGGGGTGGAGAGTAGAATTTTTTTCTGCAAGCCAACGAATTGAAAGTTGGGCCACCATATAGTTCTGTACCTCATCAATGTTCCAAGGTTGGGTCATAAACAAGAGAGCTAAATGGAAGCTTTCTGCAATATAAAGGTAAGTCAACACGATCACAGTACTTCCAGGAGGCTTCTGAAAGGACCTTTAACATTGACAGAAGTAGGATTTTTCTCACTGCACTTGAAACCCATAAATAATTCTTAGATCTTTGATGTCATACAGAAGAAAGCAGCTAGGTAACGATGTGGCATCTACTAAGTACATTTGATAAGAACTGCTTCTCATATCATCAAACAAATAAGAGTTCACAATATTTGTTGGGGTTCACTTTGTCAGTCTTGAGATGTAACAGAAGATGTGTGCATTATCACAGGGCAATCACAGCTGCAAAAATCCAAGAAAATGCTTAAATGAAGAGGAAATGTAAACTCCCACATCAAATCTCTTACAGATCAAGCCATAGAAGATGAGCATGAAGCACAAGATTCAGCATCTGAGAACTGTGTCAAGAAAGCTCCAGCAGATCACTCAAGACATGCTAATTTTCAGGGGGGAATTTCTTTACCCTGAAAACATTAAGCCTGATGCGATACAAGACCACAGCCAAAACTGCACAATTGAAGGGAACAGAAATTACTGAGCATGAATGCATAATGACAAATTCCTGGCATGCAGAACTCAGATACACCTATTCAAACTCTACCGTTGAAACCAAGCACGTGGAACCCTAGAAATGGACCCCTGTGCTCTACCTGGGAGACATGTGCATCATCTTCCCCTTGTAATAATGCTTTAACTGAAGAAGATGTTAGAGGAAGTTTATCTGGGAAGGAATACAAACTCTAATCTCAAAGAAAGCCATCTGCAGATCACTTTGACCCAAGGGCAAATGACAGCTTAGGCCGAGTGTTTTTCTTGCCTAAGACCTTCATCTGTTCAGCACGTCCCTGTTCATCTTCCAGTTTTCTCCGTCGTTGGATTTCCTCCTTCTGTCGCTGCAAAGCTTCCAACTCTCTGTAACGCTTCTCTTCGTTTTTTGATTGCTCCTCTGCTGCACGTCTCTGTGCCTCCTCAATCTTAAGCTGATTCTCCTCCAGCATCCTTTCCAGCTGCTCTTTCTCCCTCTGAGCTTGCTCCTGCAACAAGATTGAGTAGCAAAAGCACCTTATCAAACTATGTTACAAAGACAGTCTCCCCTTTGTATTTCCATCCACAGTACACCACATTCCAGCTAGTATCAATCAACATCTTAAACTCCCTGATCCTAGCAACTTCACCTGGATAAAGATACACTGATCTTGATTGAATGGATCATCACTGAAGAGCAAGAGCCTATGCAAAGACTAATCAGAGCTGGACAAAATTTAGCATAGTTACCTCTAGTCTTCTTGCTTCAGCAAGTGCATCCTCCTTCTCCCTTGCAAGTTGTTGGGCAATTTCATGAAACAACTTGTTACGACCCTCTTGAACTTTTGCCTCAATCTCTTTCTTTACTTCTTCTGAATTCAAAGCCTCATTGACCTTCTTTCGTATGGCTTCCTCCACTCTTCTTGCAGTTTCTTCCTCAATAAGTTTCAGTTCAGCTTCTTGCTGGCGCCTGTATCCCACATCAGTGCATGCAGAAAACCCCATCACTCAATGGAAGAGAACAGAAAGAACAACCTCAAAACGATAATAGATATGTGATGTCTGGGAAAAGCACCAGGTGGTCAGAACTTAATCTAAAGTACAAAACTAAGTACAATTCGGGAAAATGCCATACCTCTTCTTTTCCAGCTCTTCCTCTTCATGAGCCTTTACAAGGAGTCGCTTTCGTTCCAAAGAGATAAGACTGGAACTTCGGGACCTACGGGCAGGGGATCGTGAGGGACTACGCCGCTTTCGCCTTGGTGATTTTGATCTACTCCTGCGCCTGGAGCACACAATACATTTAGTCAGCGAAGATTTCCTGAGAGACACATCATACTCAAATGAACAAGGAGTGGAATAACAGCTCCTTGTCCTCTGAGTTGAAGACCAAATTTAGAATTGCAGACCTCTCTCACTAAATAGGTCATTGCTTATGATCCCAAACGGTCTGCCTCTAAGACATCTGAATCCAAAGACTTACTTCTCACCCTCTCCTTTGTAGGCCAATGCCTATGACCCCAAACTGTCTGCCCCTACACCTTTAGATGATGAGACTTTCTAATCACACTCTACTTTGCAGTTCATGACCTCAAGCCGAGTACTTCAGTCAAGCATGTTGACTCTAACCCTTCATAAATCCTTCGGGGACACAAGTTGACTTGAGACATCATACCCTACACTGGAGAATGGACTCGGCGCCCAAGATGAAAGCAACAGGGTTGGCGCATCTATGGTACCGTTACCAGAGGTGAGAGGGCGACCATCAGGGTTCAGCATAGGCAGAAGTAGCGAATATAAGATTCCTGAAGAGACCTTCGCAAGGTCTCATGCTTTTCTCCAAAACAGCAGCTGCTGCGTCATCAAACCCCCCTCCTTCCAAGCCTGTCTGCTCCCACCTCATTCTCATACTCTTTTTCCTTCTTCTCAAGAAGTTTGTTGACAAATTCTCATCTGATTCTCGACAACTTCACTCTCACCTGGCTTCTAATCCAACAACAACATCAGCCTCAGGGTTTAAGAAAGACGCCAAGCAAGGGCCATTGTTTTGCTCACTGTAACACACCTGCCATGTCCATGAAAATGAGCAGGAGAGCGGCTTCCACGCTCCCGCCTTCTTCTACTGCTGTGCCGGTCCCTTGCAGGCGATGGAGACCGTGCCACTGATCGCCGTCTCGCCTTGCGCGTCGGTGACCTTGAAATTGATCGAGTCATTTCTCCAGTATACGCGTCTATCTCTCAACTTTCACTCCTTCCCCGCCTCTCCCGTCCCCTCAAGTCAAGCATCGATCATTCCCTTACGTCCGTGTGTGAGATTATCATGCACAACACATCCCCATCCTCTCCCACACACCCCAACACTCACCAACCACTTCTGTCAAAGCATCCGCGCTTTCTGGCTCTCTTCACCTGCATGGATAAATATATTATTCACAAGAAAACGAGACAGGCATCAAAACGACAACAAAGACCCCTTTCTACTAACACAGCAACAGTATCTGTGAACTGCCTACCCCTCAATCTCCTCAGATCGAAACCCTAGTTTACAGAACACACTGCAAAAAGGAAAAAACAGAAAAAAATTCAGCAAAACAGATTGTTAATGAAAGAAATTCAGACGAAGAAAACCAGTACAATACACCCAGTTCATTCTGCGTCGGTCCACGGAAAGCACACTCACAACTATGCAACCAACCACAAAAATCATTCGTGACGAGCTCTTGAAGACCAAAAGTCAAGCAACCAGCAAGAAAAGACAGATTTTTTAAAAAAAAAGCCACTGGGAAAGATGACATACAGAAGAATCTCCCACACCCTGAATCCCCAAATGTTACACTCTCCCACTCTTCTGCTCTCGCGGAGAGCAAAGCTACAAACGCAACAGCGGTCCCGGCATTGGTGCTAAGCCCAGCTGTGAAGGAGCAGGAGAGGAGAAGACGACAATTCCAGCGCGCATAACAGTCAGGAGCCCATAACAACACTAGGTCGTCGATTCTGCAATTCCGTAACATGTCAAATTCCGCGTTAGAAAGGCGCTCTCCAAATACACTCCACAAATTTCCGGCAGTGCATTACAAAATTCTTGACAATTGTTGAACCAATTTCAGTGACCATGGGTACAATGGAATTGGTTTAAGGGGGGACAATTATAGGATTCTATGTTATTTTGTTTTTACTGGAATAGATTTTGGTCTAGAATCTACACTAAATGTAATGGAAAGGAGTCCTTTCAGATCTATTTTTTTCCAAGGTTTTTTTTTTAAATAATTTTTATAATTTTATTATTTTAATAAAATTTAAAAACATCAGTGATGGTCATGAATGATGGAAATTGGTAAGAAATTTAATTTAATTTTTTTTACTACATCAATTTGTCTCCCAATTGGAATAATTCAATTGGACTTCAATTCAATAAAAAAAAGAAGTGAATCCAATTTCCAATGGATTTGAATTCCATTTACAATGACTTTACAAGAACTTGGGTACTTATTATGATTCATATTAATCAATTTAATTAGTCATCATGCATCCCAAAGCACAAATGTTTTTAAGTGTTTTTTTTTGTTTTCCTTTTTTTGTTTTCCTTTTGAATTGTAGGTGAAAACAAAAATAAAAGAATGTGGTGCAAAACAAAGTTCTACTTAACAATCTCGTAGTTCGAATAATTCACCTCTTTCACTTTTTTTCTTTTTTTTGTGCAAATATTAGTTCTTCACCTAAGCTTGTTTGTGAAACATGTGTACATCTAATTTTTGTTTGGGCAATTTTCACAAAAATTTGCTCCTTTTTAAATTTTCCTATGATCTCTCAAGAAAACTATGAAAAGGTAATCAAGGTTGGAAATTAACAACATTGTGAAGCTCCAACTTTGGTGAACTATATCGCTTGAGGGTTTATGCTTCTCTTCTAAAGGGTAGTAGGATGTGCAATCTTATTGTTCTTATTGTGTGAAACCCCCAATCTCAAAACAAACAAATAAATTAATTAATTAAAATAATAATAAATTAGCATCATCACTCCTTTGCACTTGATAATGGAAAGGTCTTTGACTTACAATTTCAAATAAACATGTTGTAACTAGTCTTTTTTTGCCCATTTTGCCCATTGCAAACCACTACCGAATATGAAATCACCAACAAAACCTTCAATGGCATTCAAGAAAACCTTTCATGAATAGCTTACAACTCTCACCATGTTCTCACATATTTTTGCCCTTGCTTTCTAAAATTTGTTGAAGGGGATATAAAAAAAGAAACAAGAATCGAGATTGTGAGGGCAAACAAAAATCAAGAAATGTAATACTTGAAAGAAAAATGGATGATTTTTTTTCTTTTCATTCATGTCAATTTTTTTAAAAATTTTTACCATGTAAGCCAAAAATATTGAAAATTCAGATTTCATGCTTATAAACATATTTTGATAAATAATAATTTGGCACTAAAGTGCCAAATTTATTTGGGTGCTATTATATGTTGTTCAATATTTACTATTTATTAATAGGAGAGGGGAAAATGTTGAACATTAAATTTGGGTGTGATAAATACTAATATTACATAAATACAATGCATCATTAAAAAATTTATATATATATATATGAAAAATGAAATGCCAAAATGATTATTTTAATTTTGATTTTAAGCTGAATTATGTGACAAGTAAAAATAAGGTGTTAATTAAAAGGTGGGCAATATTTCTTGACTATTGTTTATTTGATGGAAATTTTATATATAATAGAAACATTTTAACAAGTTCTGGCATTTTCTTAGAACAATTGTTTTGTGGTTGGCTTGGATTGAAAGGAATGACCTTATGTTTAATGGAAAGAAATGAATTCAATATTAGGTTTAGGTTTTATTGTGGAGGCAACTCTTGAACTTTGGTTAGTTAGCTTGGAAAGAAAATTTATTTAAAATTAATAGGGCATATATATATGTAAAGAAATACAAATTTTATTTTAACTTTGACAAATTATGGGGTGTTCATCATGTCTTGTGTTTAAAAAAGGATAAACTTGTGTTTTGAGTTTCTAAAAACCAAAAGTTGGGATTGTTAAATGAGTTTCCATGTTGCATTGAAAGGGCAAGCTTTGAAATTTGACTTAACCATCAATTATAAATTTAAAAATGTGATTCAAAAAATTTGGTAAGAAAAAATTAGGAGGTGGCCATTGGGATATTAACACATTGTTACTTGTAATGTATCTCATACTTGTTACAAATTATTTTTCCCTTTTTCATATTTTCAAACTTATTTTCATGATTTGACTCATTTTTTACCATCTTTTAGTTCCAAGGTCCTTTAATAGCTTTCTCCCAATATCATTTGGAAATAATGACCTCATTTTGACATTTACCATTGCCCCAATGCTTATATAAGGAATTAAACCCTTTTAACTTCAGCCATAGCTTTTAGGTTTCTACCTAACAGCATTTGCTTCATCTAGAAGCTTTAATTTGTGTCAATGAAAACACCTTCCTTTTTCACCAACATTTGAAAACAAATTATGACATTTTGTTGCATTTCATAGTGAGCACATGTGTGTCTTTTGCCCTTTGAACAACTTTTTGGTTGATAAGTAGTTCAATTTCAAAAGTGTTTGCACCATTTTAACACCCTTTTCACCATGTTCTTTAAGGAGAGGCCTAATATTGACCAAGTTTTCATCATTTCACATTTTGACATTAGCATAAGTGCATGGCTTACAATTTGATCTATCTTCCCAATTTTTTCCATGACATTTTGAGTTCAACTAGGACTCCCCCTTCAATCATAAGCTTTCTTCAATGTGCTTGTGTATACAACCCATTGATCCAATGGGTGTCCACCTTTTGTAATGTGTTCATGATAACATGTGTACAAGGATGCATGATGCAATGTTTAAAGCACCTTTTGCTTCCACCACTTGTGAGGTCAACTTCCACATGGGATGAGACCAACCACACACATTTCCTTCACCTCACACTTAAACTACTTTCATAAAAAATTAATCAACAATGTTATCTCCAAAGATGAGCTTTGCACGTTATCCAACACACACATACCTACCTCCTAAAACATGTTTTCCATAATGATTCCTTGCATGGAAAACAACACATGTGGAAACAAACAATTACTATGACTAACACCAATAGATAGTTATTCCTTTAGCAATCCAAAACTTCATATGTTTTCTTACATAATTGTGTCAATGTAACATGGGGTATGAAAGGCATAGAAGGTCCTCCTTCTTTTGTCTTGATCAATTTTCACAAAAATGTGTTTATTACACTTCAAAGGAACAAACAACTTCCATTTTACATCCATTAATGAGAACGGGTTAAACCCACCTCTACTACCTAAGACCCACCTTGATTTCATTCCCACCACTAACTTATACAAGTTGATTGAGTTAGGATATTGAAACTATTAAACACATTTGTTATAAAAAGTTATAAAATTTTCATGAATTTTTTTTTCATGTATCTACAAATTACTACAAGCACAAATGAAATGATAGATTGATATTAAAGTATGGCCACTCCTATAGTGCTTTTAATGATAATGTTACCCAAAAATTAAAGTGATCACCATGTGGCAATACTCATATTTATAATATTTGTTGTTGCATTATCATCACATTCTTACCATTTCATGATTGAGTCTACACTTGGTGATGACTACATTCAACGTTAACTATCAAGTGTGCTACCAACTCCTATTTGCTCACAATTGCATTATGTTATTACATTTTGTCCTTTTCATGCTTGTGATATATTCCTATAATATGTTCTTACAAATGTTATTTAACAATGTGTTTTGTAAGTTTGTTGTACCATTATGGGTAGATGAATGTTATGATGTAAACAAAAAATTATCAGAATATCATAGTTTTTAGTACCTATCCAAGTTTGATGCATCATGGTGGATATTTGAAAAATATTTTGTAGTGAAAATTTGCAATAGATGATGGTTTATGTCCTAATATATCATTATGTTGTGCAATTGATGCACATATCCATGATTTGATTATTTAACAAAGTATTATTTTGATTTGCAAGGCCTTGAAACATCACAATAATTGCAACAAAAATATTAAGAAGCATTAATTTGAATGAAAAATTGTCCGTGAAATTTTATACATACAAGAAGGCAATCATAAGGAATAATCTTCCCCATCAAAGCTTTTAATTTTTGTTAAAGTCATGGATTTTAGACTAGATGATTTTAAAATGTTCACTAATATGTTATGTTATGATGATGTTGATGATTATGACATTTTAGATTGTAAAATGTTATATTCAAAATCTACTAGGGGATACAAATTTTTAATCATTTGACAAGAATAAAGTGGAGTTTTTATTAATAAAAAAATGAAAAATTGTTGCTAAAACAATATTTTAAAAACCCTCTATAAAATGATTGGTGTACATAGAGGTATGATTATAAATCAATTGCATATTCATGGTTCTTATAAATTAGTTTATTTTGAAGCCTAGATAAACTATATGTAATCTTTAGAATAATTCAAAATGAGTGAAATCTTATGTGTTATTATTTTTGACACTATATGTAATTTTATTTTCCCTTAAAATTGTCTAGATCATAGTGTGCATTCATCCTTATCATTAATATCTAAGCATAAATATGTAGAAATTCATTAGCTTTTCAATTCAAATCCTTTTAGGATTTATTCTTTTAGATTTTTTGTAAATCTCTTTGTTTTGTTGGCAATTTAGTTTTAGTTTTAAACTTTCAATGCAATGTAATTTTCACACATTTTAGTAGATTGTAAATATAGGAATTCTTATGCACTATGAATTATGAATGATGGAATATATTTCTCTTCACTCCCTTGTCATATTATTCAACGTTATGGAAGAGATGTGAAATATGTTTGATAAAAGCATAAATTTCATTAATTTTGTTTACTTTATTAAATGCATGCAATATTATTATCCAAAGTGCATACATGTTGTTCACATTTCACTACTACAAAAAAATGGGTTTATTTCATTAACTCAATTCACAAGAAAAGTGAATTAGATCACCATATCCTTATTTCATTTCCCCTTGAGTGAAATTTGAATCATTATATAAATGTTATGTTCATTTGTAGTTAAATTGTTTCATAAAGGTTATTTTTGGTAGTATTAAAACTATTATTTCAAGTTTGGAAATATATATATATATATTCATAAAATTATTTATTAATAAAATTATCTATGACTTATTATAACCTTTTAGAGTATTAATTAGGTACAAACTAACATATTACATGATTTTTTAAAACCAAATTCAATTCAAGTAAAAGTTATTATATATAATTTGAAAATAATGTTATATTTTATTTTGGGCCTTCATTTGAAAAAATGTTTAAACATTTTTAAAAACAAAATAAGATGAAAATCCAATTGTAAAATCAAATAGTTAGTTTGAGATACAAATATAATATAATAAATGTAATTCAATTTTTTAAAATAAAACTTTATATACATTATTTAATGTTGAAGGGTTTTGAACATAATGTCATTACATGTTGATAAATTATATTTAATGAATATTTATATTATATTTCAGAATTGAAATCTATTAAATAATAAAATAAGAATTAAATTAAATAAAATATTTTTTCTGGAAATAATATAATTTCAACTTTGTAATGTAATATTCAAAAAGTTAATAAAAATTTATTTTTACTTTAAAAAATGGTTAAGATTTGGGAAATTACAATATTTACATTTTATTTATGTCAACCACAAACTAATTTGCGTAACAAATGACATTTTAAATTTTTTATTAAAAAATATATTTACAAATCATGCCATTAAATCATATTTTTGGTGAAGAACTGTGTTTTGAATCACTATTAAACAATGACATTGAAAGTTTTTTTTTTTCAAATGATTTGAAATTTGGTATATTTATGTACTATGCATGCGTAGAATTTTGACAAAATTTCAAGAAATAATTCTCATTTAATTCATTAAAAAAATATGAGAAGAAAAAACATTTCAAAGTTTGATTTATAAAACATTTTGACATGATTGCGTTATGTTCAATTTTTGACAACGTATGTTATAATGTTAAATGGTAATTGGTTGGCAAAAACAATGCATTGTACCCTTAGAGATCAATCTTCAAATTTTGATACCAATAATCATATGTTCAAAAATATGAAAATAAAAATTATAAGATGACAATAAAATCATCAAAATATTATAAATTTAATTTACTTACATTGTTAGGTGTCAATTCTTATTTTGATCACATGTTAGTGAATTCATTTATCTATACCAACTTGTCGTTGATCACTAAAAGATACGGTGAATTAATTAAAATTTTCAAATCAAGTGAA
>Ga0209208_10002341_pt1 | contig 27134 bp, 16 predicted proteins | sample S1TSphfallax_3_FD_187694 | JGI IMG/M metagenome (GOLD analysis project Ga0209208, IMG submission 187694) | Host-associated microbial communities from peat moss isolated from Minnesota, USA - S1T2_Fd - Sphagnum fallax MG (SPAdes) (version 2) | ecosystem: Host-associated > Plants > Peat moss >...
TTGGAAAAGGCGCACAAAAGATACAAGGATTTTGCGGACAAGTCCCGACGAGAGGTGAAATTTCAAGTGGGAGACGAAGTGTGGTTGAACATCAAGAACTTCCGGTTGCCCGAAGGTTTAAGTCATAAGTTCATGGGCCCATATGCGGGTCCATTCAAAGTGTTGGAAAAGAAACTTTCCGACACTTATAAGTTAGAACTACCGGAAAACCTTAGAGTTCACCCCACATTTCATGTTTCCTTTTTGAAGCCAGTCTCCCATGATGCCTCAAGGCCTAATCGTGAAAACAACTCAAGGCCCCCACCCGACTTAGTTCATAATGAACCGGAATTTGAGGTGGAGGCCGTGCTTAAGTCAAGGCAACTTAGAGGGCGAGAGCAGGAGTACTTAGTCAAATGGAAAGGATACCATCCAATAAAGGCTTCTTGGGTGAATGAATTCGACATGGAACATGCCCAAGAAGCCATAGAAGAATTCCACGTGAGACCGGCAAAGTAAAGACGTAGAACGTGATGAGGACATCACCTTTCTTTTAGTGGGCGGAGTGTCACATAAAATGTATCACATCAAGTTGCAAGTGAAATAAAGGCTATAAACTTCCAAGAGATTGTATCATGAGAAGAGAAAATTGTATAAGGCAAATAGAGTTGTCAAATGGCGTGGGACAAATGGAACTATTTTGCGTAGGCTCAAATCAAAATCGGACTCCTACCTTGGGGTTGAGGAAACTTGACCCCAAAAGAGGAGGCAAGCAAGGTGAGCTTGCGGGGACATGCACATGCCTTGAGGTGCATCCTAGAGGGTTGGTTGGTAGTGTGGCCAACGCGGGAAGTCATGACCCCGTTCGTATACTTTAAGTGTAGTTTGGGACTTGGGTTTGGCGTCATCTGACATCTTGTCCGAATAGCATGCGAATGCCTACCTAATAATGGAGGTCGAGATGATGTCGAACGCAGTTTTGGCCCCAAAATTTCGTCCAAAAAATAATATACAATCCCTGTAACTTCGTCTTGGCGAAGACAGCTCATCGATCCGATGTCATTTACCAATGCCTCCCGAAGAGCTCTGACGTGAATGTAGTAGTGAACATAAAGGGGGAAGAGATGATGACCTCTTGCCGCTGTACTGCCTCCTTTGCTTCTTGTGCTTGCTGCTCAACCCTTAGCTTGTACCAGGCTCTAATACCATGAAAAGATTGGGGGGGAGAGTACTTGAGCTCTTGCAAACACACACACACCCTTAGAAGACAACAAGTCTTCCAAAAAACAGTGGCGAAAATCCCTCATGTCAGCCACTAAGCGCGCTAGTCATTGTGAATGTAGAACCGTCACCTAGGCACATCATGAATGTCAGCACTAGTTGAGCTTGACATCTCAATAAAAGGTTACCTAAACATCACCCATTCCAAGAAGAAGGTCCACATGTCAAGTGTTTTTTAATAAGGCATTTTTTATGAAGGATGATGTGAAAGTTAAAGTGCCCAACAAAACCCTCAAGACTATAATTCCTTCAGATGGGGTGGTAAAATGGGATGGGGTGTTGAAATATGGTGACAAGCTAGAAGGTGACCATGTTACACATTCCTGAGGTTAGATAGAAAGACCTATCACACACAGTTTAGTCTAGAAATGTTCATATGTAAATGATACAATTGAAGGGGGACTTATGATGTAATGTCATTCACAATGGATGGAAATAGACAAGAAGGGAAATGACTAACTATAGAACATAAAGCCCTAAAATGGGCTAAAGCGAATAACCCCCCCCCCCCCCCCCCCCCCCCCCCCTTTAAGTCTCACCATGACAAATCCCCATGGCAAATGGGATGGTTGTGACATCACTTTCATGATTATGATGATTGTAAAATAAAGGAAACATCATGCACATAGAAAGGATTCAAGTTGGAGTCAAGAGTGCAAAACCAAAAAACAATCGTAAAGTGGCAAAGGAACAAAAGGTACATTCAAAAAATAAAAAGCCGAAGGTGCACCCTTAGTAAGGACTTTGATAACTGTTTATTCTAAAAGATTTTGGGTATATACTAGGAATATTTCGTTTGTAATTTGCAAAAATTCATAAAAAAGTCCTTTTGACTAAAAATATGTTACATTATACTCTTATGTGAATATGTGTTTTAAGAGTCTCTAGAATTATGTCATTTTCAAGTTTTTTAAGAAACATTTATGAATTTTTTCAAGGAATAAAATCACTATAAAACACTAGTTATAGTGATTAATCAATGCTTTTGAGAATTCAAATTTCATTAGATTCATTTGAAATTATTACACATGTTTCCAAATATATTAAAAACATTACTATCAAAATGCATAAAAGAAATGTGTAATATTACTGTACTTTTTGACACAAAAACATGAAAAAAAACAGTGATTATCGTTCCTATGGCTCCTATGTTTGTGAATGTACCCCAAATTATGTTTCAAAGCCTCCACCAATTGTAAGAAACATTTTAGAAAATGAAAAGGGCAAGGACATTTAAAAACATAATAAGCCTTAAAAAACCTTCACCTATCTTTGTTCATAACTAATAGAAATATCTATGTCTAGTAAAGGAAACATAATTTTTCTAACTTTTAAGATTAGAATTAAGGCTCCAAAAAGGCCTTGATTCCACACCCTTTAGGTGGTGTAAAACCTATCACCCTATTCAAATAACTTGCAAAAAGTGGAGTAAATCAATTTTAAAAGACTATTTCAAAAAGATTGGATGATTATTTCTTTTTCAACATTATCTCTAACATGTTTTCTAACTTGCATTGAACGCATTTGAAGTCTTGTGCAAGCCCTGACATGGAAACTTGACTATTTACTTGCCCTGTCATTCCATGTTGTTGTTTGTTTTCATATGTTTTCTCCACTATGTTGTAGACCATGTTAGGCCTCCCCCATCCTTTGACTTTTAGTCTAACCCATTACGTCTATGGGCCACCATTAGACTCATTAGGGATCCACCTCCTTCATTGTGCCCATAGTGAGGAAAGGACCACATCCTATGATGTCATTTGGGATGTTTTTGTGTCCATTATAAGAATTGTAGGGTTTTATGTTTTGCGAGAACAAATTCATGTTCTTTAACCGTTTTTTCTTTGGTAGTTTGACATTATTCTATTGGTGGATGGCATTTGCACATTGGCTAATGTTGTCATTATTGATCACATTCAAGCAAACTTGGTATCACAAGTAGCTCTTTCTCATGGGGTGGCTATTACAATGGCAGTTCAGGTGAAGGAAAGACTTTATCATGATTATTACCCAACGGACATGTTTTTTCCTTTTGCCATAGAGGTTTTTGGGTCTCTTCACTAGTAGTCCAACAACTTTTTTCATTGATGTGTTAATATGACATGGACAACAAAAGGCATCAAAAGCCCTTTTTTTATCAATTTTACATTCCTTTTATAGATAGAGAGTGTCGGTGGCATTATAGATACCTTAGGCCGCCTCCATTTTGAAACGATTTGTTACTACAAGGGAGGGTTCTTCTAAGCTTGGAGTTTTACCAAGTTTACCTCCCCTTTCGTAGTTGATATGTTTCATGTGACTATTGAAGTTTCAATATCTAGTGTTTCCATTTCCTCCATGTGGCTCACCTTTTTAGAACTCTTTTGCTTGCTTAGACTTTGGTCGTTGCATTTTGTTTCTTTCTCTTTCCCTTTCTTGGGTGCTTTTTTTTTATAAAGATTGGTAAGGTTTCATCATTAGTAACTAAAATATGATCATAAAGGGAGTGAGATATTTTTAAAAATACAAACATACATTATTATTAAACAAAAACTAAAACTCACACTATCACCAAATTCATTGATAAACGCTTTTTTTCTCATCGATGCTTGTATTGTTGTTTTGTGTACTATTGGTATAATTATTTTAAAATCTTATGCATTAAAAATTGAATTTCAACATTTTATACTCAAATTCAATAAAATTTCTTCACTTTGCAAATAACAATGTTTTAAATTGGAACATGGGGTTAAGGATAAATTATTAGTGGTATAATTATTTAAAAATTTTATGCATTAAATATTGAATTTCAACATTTTATGCCCCAATTCCATAAAAATTCTTCACTTTACAAGTAACAATGTTTAAAATTGAAACATAGGCTCAAGATGAAAAGAAGACTCAAAGGTAGGGCTATTTTATGAATATTTGAAATTTGATCAACTCATTTATTTGCAACTTATCAGCCCATCCTTGCTTGAATATTACCCAAGTAGAGTAATACATGTTAGGTTCTAATATTATTCATCAATTTGCACTCCAATACTTCAAATTCACACTTTAACATTAATTTGGAGGATTCACAAAACATGCATAACCATGGTTGATCACCCTGCAAGAGGAAGATAACCCATACATTAAATAGATAAGCATATCATTACTACCCCAACCACTAGTAGAAATTGGCCAAAATGTAACCACTATATTTGCAACTACATGTGATTATTAGTTATTTACAACTACATTTGGACATTTTAGCAACTATTCCTTGTGTTGATCATATTTACAACTACATAGTACACTTCAACTACTTTGCGACTATTTTAATGTTCATCCTTACATGTGAACAACATCTTTTTTTTTTTTTCATCCAAAAAAAACAATTTATGTCCCATTAGTTGCAACCCTATGAATATACAAAGGTATATTTTGTGACTTTTAACAAATATAATTGGGTGTATTAAGATTTATAAATGTATATTTTGAATGTATATGAACAACCATATTACATGTGTATTCAAGTATTATTATTAACATAAATGACCTTGATATTATTGTTTCATTAATTAGTGTATATTTTGAGTATATTGAATTTTATGTAAAATATTTACAAAATATATTGTGCTTATATTATGATTTTATCCACACCCTCTTAATATACTTTAAAAAATTATTACAAATGACATATTATTATTATACTATTATTATACTATTTTCAAATTACTAATGTGCTTATTAGGAATTATTTTTTATTTATTAAAAAATAAAAAAATAAAAAAATAAATCATAACAGTTCTAAAAAATGACATTATCATATATAATAGTAGTAATAAGATAACTAACCTAAGTTAGATACAAATTACATTATTATTATAAGTAACCAATTATGGAATATTACTATAGTATAATAATTACCAAGAAATATTAATGAATAATTTAAATTTTTATATTTCAAATGTATAATAATATTTATTATTTATGAATTAATCAATGATTATAATCAATTACTAATATATAATTTCTATCTTAAGTTTTTTTTTAAAAATTATTATATAATAATTACTGTAATAGTTAGAATGGAAATTTAATAAATTATTATACAAATGTAGAAATTATTTTCAAAGGAAAATTCCACTTATTAAAAATATAAAATATTTATTGTAATAGTTCATAAATAGTTATAATGAGTGAAGTAATAATATGAATAACAAAAATAAAATAGTTAACCTTGGCTACCAACTAGCTATAATAATAATTGAATTAATGTTTTTTTACATTAAATATTTATATATATATATATTTTATTAACTATAAAAATGAGAATAATTATGGGAATAATTATAATAAAATATTAACCTAGGCTAGGTTTTAATTATGTTATAAAATAAAAAACACTAGTACTCGATATTTATAATTAATAGTTAATCAAAATAATAACCAATAGCCACTAATAACCACTAATATAATAACCACTATTAGCCATTAATATAATAACAATAAGAAACACTAATATCCACTAATAAAATATGCATCAATAGTCATTAATTGAATATCTACCAACAACCATTAATATAATAGCTAGCAATAACCATTAATATAATAACCAAAAATAGCCATTAATAGAATAACTAGAAATAACCATTAATAAAATAACCATAAATAACCATTAATAAAATAGCCAACAATAACTATTAATAGAATAGCCAACAATAACTATTAATAGAATAGCCAATAATAACTATTAATATAATAACCAACAATAACTATTAATAGAACAACCAACAATAACTATTAATAGAACAACCAACAATAACTATTAATAGAATAACCAACAATAGCCATTAATAGAATAGCCAATAATAACCATTAATAGAATAGCCAACAATAGCCATTAATAGAATAGCCGGCAATAGCCATTAGTAAAATAGTAAACAATAGCGATTAATAGAATAATCACCAATAGCCATATTATAATTGCTTAGGATTGCCAAAAATAATCTAGGGTGAAATAATTTATAATAGACAAAAATAATTTAAAGGTGAAATAACCTATAATAACCTATAATTGCTAATAATAACATAAGGTAAAATAACCTTCAATAGCCAAAAATAATTCATAATAGCTATAAGTAGTCAAAACTGAAATAATTTACAATAGCCACAAATAACATAAAATAATTAAGAAAATTTACAATAGTTGAAAATAGTGTAAAGTGAAATAAGTTGAAATAGCCAAAAGTAACTTAGAATAACGAAAAATAGCTTAGGGTGAAATTGCTAAAAATAATCAAGAATAATTGAAAATAACCATAAATAGTCGTAAATAATGTAGGGTGAAGTAATTTAAATTAATGAAAAATTCATATAGTAATTGAAAGTAGCTTAACATAAGTAATATTATCATATTAACAAAAACATTATCCATTTATTAAACTTTTTTTTTTTCAAAAAAATGGTTATTGAAATGTTATTGATAATGATATTCAACATTTTTTTTGTTCAAATGATTTTAAACTTTCGAAAAGAAATAAATGTAATTATGTACATTATTGAAATTTTTAAAGAAGTAAATTCGAATCATTTCATTTGAACAAAACCTCAATAAGATATAAGTTTTCAAAGTTTATGTTTTCGTAATGTTTAAAATGAAGTATTTGATAAATAAAATGCAATGTAACATGTTATCATAACAAGTGAGGTGGCTTGATGGTAAGGGTGTTTGCCTCAACTCCAAAAGTCAAGATCAAACTTTATGAGTGGTGTTGTGTGTGGTCAACAATGGTATCTTAGTCAAATATTTTCATATTGAATTCTTATAATAGGTGCTTAGGTTGTTTATGTGGCTTACCTACCTAGGTTAGGTTTTTTCTAGTTTAGCTTAGGTAGTGACACATGTTAATAAATCATAGGTTTAAAAAATCATGAAATTATCAATAATATTATATATATGTATATAAATATTAATTGATTTCGATGTTGGTTAGTTAATTAACTAGCAAGTGAATAGTTTGGTAAATTTGCATTTCACTTGAGAGTAACCTTGTTTCACTAAGTATTAGTGAAACAATTCATTGTTTGTAACAACTGGTCCCTGTTCACTAGAGGGTTAAGCAATTTCACTAAGTAAAAATGTTCAAATTCACTCAAAATTTAATGAATCCCAAAGTGAACTATGACGCATTTCTTAATAATGCCATGACATGTAGTTGCTTGGGGGCAAAAACAATGTGGTTTTGGGTCCATGACAACAATTGACCTTAGGATGCCTAGACCCAAGAAAGGGTGGCCCAAGGGCCATGATAAAAGGACCTTATATTGTTTGGGGCCCAAGACATGGTGGCCAAGGGCCTATAAGACATAATCATCAACTGTCAAAGGGCCAAGACACAATGGTTTGGGGCCCAACACATGGTTGTATGGGCCCACATGGTGAAATGGAATGGACCTAAGTTACTCAAGGGGCAAAATGAGATGGCATGAGGTTTAGGAAATGCTGGTGGCATAAGGCCTAGGATAAAATGATCCTAAGTTGCCTAGGATTGGGACATAGCAGCCTAGGGCCTAGGACATGGTGCCTTGGGGCTCACACAAAATGATCCTTGGTTACTTGGTGTTTTGGACATGATGGCTTGAGGCCCTCAGACTTAGGACATGCACAAAGACTACAAGCCAAGAAAATATTTTGGTGCCTACCCCAAGCCTAAGCCAAATTCATAATAAATCATGCTTTTATGGAAGACCTTTTTGGATGTAATATGTGTAAAAAATACTGATTAATTTTATACACTTGTTCCCAACATGTGTTCCCAATAACTGTAGGTAGCCATGGGCCCGAAACGAAATGGCCATGGGCCCAGGACAAGACACTCAGAGAGTACAAAAAATGTCCAGGAACCCCAAGCCAAGGAATCTTTTACATCATTGTGGATGAACAGTTGTAGATGAAAACCCAGGTTTCAACTTATCATATAAAAGAGAGGTTCTATAGTTTGCCTTGGGTGAATGAGCACCTTACAATGGAGCCATGATAAAAACCCCAAAATTTTATTTAAATTATTTCTAAGTATTATAAAAATCTAATTCTTAGACTAAATCTGGGTCTCTTTGTCCAAATTTAACCTTTCTTGGGTTTGATCACTAAGAGGCCTTCACTTAAGAAGGTAAAGGTAATAGTGTAGGTGCTTGTTCACCCCAGCAACAACTAAGGTAGGTAGGAAAATGGGTGGCTCTCAGGTTAATGGATGGGTGTCGATGGTTAGGTAATATATGGAGGTTAGGGCTAGTGTGTTGTGAGTAGGTGGGTAGGTAATGACTAATGATGGCAGTTGAGGTTATCTAGGGAACTGGAACCCAATGGGAAAGTGTTTCATGTCCCAGTGCCCACCATCCATCCCAGTTCATGGTGCACGGGTGGCCCGGTGCTTTGAGGTGGGGTGGGGTGGGGGGTTGGGATCTATAACCAAGCAGCTGGGCAAAACCCAAGACTTAACAAATTAATCAAATGGTGTCTTATTAGCTGGTTTGCATGCTACAGGCCCACTAGTTACGAACATGAATAGATTTTCAATTCCCAAGAACTTAGCTGTCTTGTCTTAGCAACTCCACCTTTTTGTTTTCAAGTGTTAAATTTTCCATAATATGATGAAATGTCAACCCATGTTTTCAAGCTTTTGAGTAAATTTGTGACAAATTGATGACCTGTGTTTTTAAATGAATCAAGGTAATGTGACAAATTGCTCGACCAGTGTTTTTCAAGTGTTAGTAAATTGTAATGTGACAAATTGTCGACCAGTGTCTTCAAGTGTTAGTAAAATGTAATGTGTCAAATTGCTCGACCAATGTTTCAAGTGTTAGTAAATTGTAATGTGACAAAGTGTCGACCAGTGTTTTCAAGTGTTTAGTTGCGTGACAAAAGTGACAGTGTCCACAAAAAGTCTTCACTAATCAATGGAGCCTAAGCCTGCAGCACTTCACCAAAACCCTGCAAAATAGTTTAGAGAAACTCCTATGGAAACAAAGGGTATAATTTCTATTTGAAGGAAACAATGCACAAGAGTTGTGAGCTAATTGCTATTGTGAAGAGCTAAACTTAGTACCAAGTAGTGCCCACTATTTTTGTAGGGCCTCATTATGAAGAGCAGGGCTGCTTCTGAGGTATATGTGTTGGGAGGTTTTCACTTTGCCAAAGAAAGAGTAATAAGGGCTGTGTATATTGAACCCTTGACTGGTGATTCTGAAGAAATCAAAGAACGGGCTCTGAGCCTTGGCACTTGGTTCTCAAAAAATCAAAGAACAGGTTTTGACCCTTAATCAGGCTTCTTTAAAAATCAAAGAACCAGGTCAAAGAACTAACTCTAGATAGCTGGTTCTTTGCTGGTTCTTTCATGAAAACTGGCAGTTCTTTGAAAATTTCCAAAAACCCAGAACCTTAGGGTTTTTTAATTCTAAAATTTCTCAAAAAGCCAGAACAAGAGGTTTTTGCAATTTCTAGAATTAAAAAAAACTCAAACCAGAGGTTATTAACAAAACCAATGACCTACACAACACTGGTATATTGATACTCCCTTAGAGTCTCTGCCCTGCACTACCCTCACTTCCCAAATGGATTTACTTCTTGGAAACAAAAAAATGCATTTGGAAGCTGTCTATCAAAACAAAATTGGGGTGTTCCAAGCTTCACTCTTGATCATGATCACCTAATCAAGAACATAATCAGACTTTTAAATCATTCATTGATGATGTGGACAACATAATCAACCTTTGAACCCCTCCTAATACAGATGCCAATGCAACTGCAGAGATCATCTAGAAATGAGTTAATAAGTAATAAGCCCACCAACTAGTGCTGAAGTCCTACTGTCGTGACTCATGACCACTGCACATTGTAGGGAGACCCAGTGATTTCTAGTTCTTATATTTACAGTAGTACCCTTTGAAGCGCCAAAGAAGATAGGGCAGGCGGGTGAAGAGCTCATCACTCACAGTCTTCTGTCACAGGGGTTGTCCAAAGTCTTTCCCAGTGGGATTTAAAAACAACTAAAAATAGTTAGACACAGGTGACAGGATCCATTATGATTGCTAGATTGCTAGTTTTTTTTTTGTATATGGTCAACTGGAGTCTTTTGTCACATTGTGTTCACACAGGCAGGATTAGGTGTTTTGATTGCTCTGTGCTTGTTTGGTCACACAGTCAATTAGCAATCTCTGTCACATTGTGTCAGAAAGATGTGGTCGTGGTCCTTATGGGTAGCTAGATGGTGTTGTCCGCCATTTGTAATTTGTAGTCCCAGGGTAGGAAAGCAATACATGTATACCAAGTTTAGATGCATTCTCTCTGGATCAAAGCTGCATGTCGGTCTGAAGTACTTGTCCAAATTATATACAGTTTGCTCAAGTTTGTCCAAAACTTTAGTTACTGTTTTAATTAGTTATTGATTGGAAAATAATACATGTATTTCTACAGCACCACCCAAGAAATAGGAAAGAGTAGCTCCTGCAATTTGTGAACCTACCTACATAATAACCACATGTGTGCCTGCTTCATCTTTGGAAAAACACATCAATTTATTATGCCTTTGTGATTTCCTCAAGTCTGATGGGTCTATTCAGTATTTGAATCCAAAACCCATTACTGCATGTTTTTACTCGCATTTAAACTTATTGTTGTATTGTAATTTTTACTAGATTCATCATTCTTCAGATGATTCTCCTGCCCCCTTCACTTCCTCATGACCTACCTTATACCATTCAATCAATGGGTGGCCACTGAATTACATGAGACCCTAAAAAAACAGCCCAAAACGAGCGCTGTCTGGCCCTTTGTTCAGGCTTGTCTTTTTGTGCCCTGAGTGCTTTTACACAAGTTTGTCTTTTTCCACAGAATCACATGAACCGCACATGGTTCTATTTGTTCTACAGGCAGAACAAAAAAAATTAAAATGGATTTCTTTCCCTCCCCCCCATGTTCTCCAATCCCACAACAAATTCAAACCCATAACCTTTCAAAAGAGAGGCCAGGAATTTTACTGATGACATAGTTTTGAGCACTGAAAGCAAAGTGTGCCCTATTTTATTTAACCTCTAACTAGGCTTGTGGTGGTCAAATCCCACAGCAAAACCACAAGGAAGACATTAAAAAAACCCTAACAAGCATTGCCCAATGCAAAAAGTGGCTGACAGTGCTTGAAACCTAGTTTTTACTGCAAGGTATGAATGTTTTGACCTTGTGGCATATGCTAAATAGAAAAACAGAGTGCCCTCCTTTTGCTCGAAAGTATGTTGACGGTTGGTACTTTCTTTCTCATGTTGAGTTCGAATTTGGCTTGAGACAACAAAAGCATGCAGAATATATTTAAATGATGTTCTTTTGCAAAACATGAAGAACCACGCAACACAATCCAATGTAGAACCATGCAAGTGCAAAAAGACAAGCTCTAAAGTGTGCCAGACAGAACTCGTTAAGAAATATTTCATGTCTTGCAAATCACAAGGCTCTGCAGACTTTTTCTAGTTTTCTGGCAATCTTCTAACAATTGGATAGGGCTTGGTATTTAGTCGCTTAGAGCTATTTGTCTGATGGTGGAGGAATGGGTTCTGTGTTCACCAAACCTAGCTAGCTAGGCCACTGAAAACCCAGGACCAGATGTCATGGTTGTGCTTGAAATGAAAGGCATGGAATTGATGGCATAAACACCAAATTGGATTCTACACACACAACACTAGTATGCAGTGCATGCACACTGCACAGCACAGCTTGTAGGCTAGACCAAAAACAAACCTTGGCTGCTGCAGCTCATAATACTTCATCAGCTTACACCCTAAACACTAAACTCTGCATGTCAGGTTTGAATGAGAAAAGAGCTTTTGGTTCAATTCCGATTTCATAAAACACGAGAATTGAATCCTGTGCAAAATAACGGTTGATCTGCAGCACAATGAGCTATTTTAAGTCCCCTGCACCCCACCTCATCATCCACAACGTATGCAAAGACCAAAAGAAAAACAAACCCCAAAAGAAACCGGAAGTTCCAAAACAGTAGCTAGAAACAACAACAACAACAACAGGAGGATCAGCAGCAATAGGAACAGTGAATCTGCACCCAAAAAAAAACAAGTAATAAGACTAATAAAATAAGAACTAGTAGAACCCACGTGGTGCAGAAGTTTTGATTACTTCAGAGTTGGATCACACTTGATTTAGGAATGGATACAAAACTCTGGGTACTGATGGGAGTGGGTCGCTGGGTGGTGGTAACTCACTGCGGCGGCCTGTGACGAGACGGCCGCCATCGACTACTTACTTACTTAGCCGTTTCACAACTCTTGATCTCATGATCAGTAGCGTAACTTGTGAAATCTACTTAGCATTAAAATCCCGTCAAACAAACTGCGGCGAGCACAAGCGGTCGGTCGGCCAGAACGGTAGAGGGGCTTAGGCTAGTGCGTACAGCAGCAAGAGATCGATCGGCCTGGCGGGGGCGCGGGGCATCCAGCACACACTTTGTAAAGATGAGGTGCACGAGGCGACTAGACGCCTGGGTGGAGTTTTGTGCATAAATGAATTTTGTGGAACTTGGGACTTACTAGAAGAATTTTAGTAGAGTACTAAATTGGGCAACCACGCTCGGATGCATGCATGCATGCATGCATGCATGCGTTTCAAATCTCAACATCCCTGCCGAGTGCTGTTCTTGTGAAGGAAGAAGTTATTAGCCATCTGGATTTCATTGGCTCTGCACCTTCAGGGTACAGACTAGAGACATGATGGTGATGCTGCACCCAGAAACAAGGGGTGTGTCACACTTTGGCCTTGCCATTTACAATTAAAAAGTATCTTATTAAGGAAAAAGAAGAATTATGGAAACTCAAATATTTCACCATGCCAAAGTATAATCTTCTAAAAATCCTCTAAAAGAAACCCAAATCCCTCAAAGATATTATAACTCTGTAACTAATCTCAAGTTTCAACACAAGCCAAAATATCATCTTTCAAAAATTCTCATATTAAAATAGACCTAGTTAGTACCTAGGAACCAAAATCCATTAAGCTACTATACTCACTCTATAATGAATCTAAACAATATCCTTGCCTTGGTAGGCAAGGCCAACAAACTGGCCAAAGTTTGGTATCCCCACATTCTAGGGTGACCATTTGGAGTCCATTGTTGAAACATTTCGGGCATAACTGATGGATCCACTTGAGCTGAACACCATGCTAACCACCATGTGTTTCCAATTTAGTATGTTGAAAATTTGTCATCCTTATCAATGTCATTTACAGGGCCAAGCTATTATGTGACATTGACCCGCCTGTTTAATCAGGGAAAGGAAGTTATTAGTGATCTGAATTTTATTGGCTCTGCCCTTCAGGGTAGAGACATGATTGTGATGCACCCGGAAACAAGGGGTGTGTGTCATCACAATGTGACCTTGTCATTTACATGAAACAATATCTTAAGACAAAAGATGAATTATGAAAACTCAAATATTTCTCCATGCAAAAATATTTAATCTTCAATAAATCCTCTAAAAGAAACCAAAATCCTTCAAGATATTATTATAACTCTATAACTAATCTCAAGTTTCAACACAACCCAAAATAGCATCTTTCAAAAATCCTCATATAAGAACAGACCTATTACATACCTAGGGGCCAAAATCTCTTAAGCTGCCATACTCTATAATGAATCTAAACACAATATCCTTGGCTTGGTAGGCAAGGCCAACAAACTGGCCAAAGTTTGGTATCCCCACATTCCAGGGCCATGTGGAGTCCACTATAAAAAACATTTCCAGCATAACTAGAGGATCCATTTGAGCTTCACCATACTACCCACCGTCCTTTCTCAATTTAATATGTTGAATATTTATTATCCTTATGGATGTCATTTAAATGGAAAGGGCAGAGCCATTATACAATGACAGGCTCGTTTGAATAACGGCGAGAATTTTCTCCTAAGAAGAGGATTTTTGCACTTCAGTTGCTGGTAGCAACCATAAGTCTCCAAATCGGAGTCTCCAAATCGGCCACATTGAACCAGCACCCACCAGCACACCATCCACTGGACTGAAGACTCTAATAATTTGTTTTCAACACTAGCTGAAGAGAGTGCCAATCACCAAGCAGGCGAGGTTTATTTTGAGAATTGAAAAGATTTTCTAAGGAAGCAAACGAAAGCTTTAAAATGATTTCAGAATGTCATATTACTCAGTTGTGGATGAACCTCAAGTGAGCTAATATTTGGTTTCACCTTGGTAACCAATTCTGTAGGAATTGGATGGTTTATACAAAGTGAAGGCTATTTTTACTACCTACCTACTAACAACCTGCTTGTGGGTCGTTAGTAGGTAGGTAGAAAAAAAGGAAAGCAACTGAGCTGATCACCATGGTTAGCTGGGGAACTGAAACCCGATAAAAATCTGTTTTATGACCACTTACCATTCATCCTTTGTGGTGTGCTAGTGGGTGCTGGTTCACAGTGGCCCTCCAAATTAATGTTACACCAAATTGCATTGTTGGTGTAATTTGCAAAAGTGTTTGTCCCAGGGCTTACTTATGACAATATGATTGCTATTTGATTACAGCTAAATACAATACATGGTGCTCCAATTTCTATTTTTATGGGGTTGTAATTTGTTGCATATCAATGTAAATTCTTGCATGCCTTCCTTTGGGTTTCAAACAAAAATTTAACTCCATTTGCATCTCAAAACATACATTAATTCTTGCCTTTTCTATGACATTACCTGCCTCACAACCTACTTCTATCTTTCTTACTCTTTCATTTAGATGCTACACGTATAATAATTATGTTGAGGAACTTTAAGGAACAATGATACACCATCTTAATGGCTAAAAAATCTTTGATCTACCCATTATCTAGAAAACAAATTAATTCAAAATTTCAAAGTTTAAAAAATAAAATCGACAATACAATTTTTTATATAGAAATATCTTTGTGTTCAAAATCATCATTCATGAAGGAAAAAAATGCATTTACTGATGGGCATTTATTCCAAGGTTGATTGCAATGTTTATTAGTAAATAAAAAAACCATGCTCATGATTGAACAAGTTTTGAACATCCTATGTAACTTTTTTAACATTATTAAAATATTTCCACATTATTGTGCTCATGCCTTATCCATGACAAGTACTCCATTGAAGGACCAAACAATTTTTAAAAAAATTGAATTCAATTAGATTGAAGAAAATTATTTTATTTTGTAACAAAAGAGAGAAATTGAATAGAAAAAATACAATGGATGATGTTTTAATCAATTAATAAAAATTCCAAGCTATAAGTGATTTTTATCATCAATTGCATGAAAATAATAAATTAAATTTGTTTATGGTGCATTAAGATGAAATTGAACATTTTCCATGTATTGGCTCATACTATTATATTTAACTGGCTTATTAAACTTCCAATTTTTCATCTTTCATTATCCAATTCCACATAACACATATAACATACCTTAAGAAAAACATGTTATAACATGTGATGAACATTAACAACATACCTCGATCATGATGAGACATTATTGTGATAATGTAAAAACACAACACTTAAACAATGTTTAGATAGTGTTTAAATAAAATTTTATCCTATTTTATTATGTTTCTTAAACATAAAAAACAAGCATTACAAGTTTTTAAATGTATTGTAAACCAATTTATATTTATTGGATAACTTTCAAACTTATCCAAATGTTTAATTAATATATTAGAGAGGCTCCCATACAAATGTAACACACAATTTCAAAATTAATTTATGAGCATTGCAAACATGTTAAAAATGGGCTTGTTATGGCATGGAGTGCTTCCTTAAAAAGAGAATACATCCAAAATATTGGACAAAATTTCATTCCATAAAACCCAGGTGGAGTATGAAGAATACAAGATAGGGACCCAAGTAAATGAATCTTAAATCATAATCCTTCCAACTTCAAAATAATTACACTAAAATCATTAATGTTCAATTAAAGGTGGACTTTACAATTGAGGTAAATCATGTGTCACAATTTGCAATTAATGTTTTTGGATTTAACAATTAGAATGAAAAATTGAGAATGTATTCAAACTTTGAAGCATAACATTTTGAAAGTTTATAACATTTAAAATCAAAATATCAAATAAGAAAAGTATCCGATTTGTGAAAATATTCCATCAAAATTTCAATATTTCGTAACATCCATTTTTATATCTAGATTGGTATTTTTGAAAAGGTCAATATTTTAAAAAGGTGTTAAAAATGTTTAAAGTGAAATGTCTTGAACTTGGACATGGAAAAAATGTTAATTTTAACATCATTCAAACACATTTATTTTAAGCCACTAATTATAATTCTTGTAGGTTTAACATTTCTATTGCTACCTTACTTGTCATTTTGTTAGCACAAAAGTTAATAGTATTTTGTGAACTATCATGTGGCATTATAAATTAAGGAATTTCATTTGAATGTTGTCAAACAATTAAAAAATGCCTAAATGGTTATGAGTATTGGAGGGGCATCAAAAAGATTTCAATGTGAGAAAGGTGCATCCTTGGAAAACACAATTTAACTAATTTTCCTTCCTTTTATAGTTTTTTTCAATTTTAACATTTCTAATTATTCCTTAAGCCATTATGTCACGACTCACCTTACAAATGTTAATTTTGCAAACTATCATGTGGCATCATCAATTAGGTCATTTACATTTAATGGTTGTTAAATGGGTGAAAGCACATTACAATGGGGCCAAAATTGTTGTCACATTGTATTATTTTTTAGGGTCCCATGTTTGAATTTCAACCATATCATTATTATGAAAAAAATTCACAATTTTTTTGCATATTAGGTAGGAAAAAACACAAATAAAATTTCAAAGAAACTACACTTTTTAATCTAATATGATGTGATGTTAGAGTATGTTTGTGCCAAAAAAATATACGTCACAACGTACTAAAAAATGCAAATATATTCAAAAAACAATTGAAATGATTTTTAGTCTTTATGGAATTTGTAGTATCTATTAAACATTGTGATTCCACATGATTGGAATAAGTTTGTGAGCCATGTGAAAAGTTTGATAATTATCATATCACAAATGGGTGTTTTTGGGGGCAATGACCATAAGTATGTGGTAAATTAACATTTTAACAAACTATCACTTTCAAATGGAAAATGACAAAATATGTGAGGTGGATCATTTTTAAAATTCTCATTTCAAACATTTTTTGGTTAAGTAATTCCAACCCAAACTTAATGCAGTCCAAAAATAAAAACATGTTATATTATAATACATATACCATAAATATATCCATTATACTTTGAATTTAATCTTTTAATTGTTTAAAAAAACTTCAAATAATATTAGATATCATTAACTTTGTGAAAATCAAAATATCAAGCCCAAACACCAAAAGTGAAACCGAAAATCAAATGTAACACATTTTGTAAAAATATACATTGCATACATGTTCTGAAAGTGCCCAAAGTGGCCCCCTCATAATGTGCTTTCACCCTTACATCAAACAACGAACAATAATCCTATTGAACAACATACAATTAATATAAAGGGAGAATCCAAACCCAACTCCTTTAATCATGTGCATTAACAAATGAAAAAATAATATTAATCATGAAACACATACATGATTAGAAAGGAGCAAGAGATTCAACTTCACAAAAATGAGTCTCCTTGCTCCTCCAAGAAGTTAATAACCTAAACCCAAAAATTGAAACCCACATATTGCATTTTTTTGGATTCTCAAATGGTAGAATTACTAGCTTTGGTGAATTTTTGTTAATTGAAATGTCAAAAAGTTTCATTGAAAATGGAATATGGATTTTGAAGTGGGTGATTTAAAATGGTTTTTCCCATCAATTGGACAATGTATAAGTTCAAAATATCTTCCCATGGCCATACAATTGTTTTCACTATTGCACTTGACTCATAAAACATGTTTTTAAGCTTGGGAGGTGATGACATGGATAATGTATATATTGACTTATGGAGACATTTGTGAACAATATTAATGTTCTAAAAATACATCATTATACAAAACAACATTCATCACCCCATTTACAACATAAGCTATGTAATGATGTATCATCCAACTTTCTTGAATTTAGGGAGTTAGAATCCAAGGGATTTTTCTAGATTTCAAACATATTTATTCAACTTTAATCATTCATGAATGACTAATAATGGTATTTCTTGGGAAGGAAGTTCCAAATTTATGAATTTCATAACCTTTGTTTCATTTTTCTATAAGATCTTAATCTTAATAATTATCTAAAATCATTTTACAAAGATACACAAACCTTTTCCATGTGTAAGATAATGCAAATTTTTGTTAGTAGTTTTTTAGATGTAGGTCATGTTCTATAACTACATTTATGAACTACTAAATGAATGTTATTTAGAATTTTGGCATTTAACACATTATTATTTTACAAATGTTTTAAAAATCATTATGACATATTAAAATTATTATATTATTGTCATTCCTATTAAATTGAAGTGTGTTTTTCATGTTGCATGAATGATAATAGTCTTATTTTATTGGATTATCAATGATAATACTTTGATTACATAACATCATACATAAGAAGTTATAATGAATGATTATTATTCAAAACATGAAGTGCTTTTTGTTCCCATGAATGCCAAACACGAAGGTTCAAGCATTTTATTTTAGGTAGTTTAAGTAGTTTTTAAATAATAATAATAATATATATATATATATATTAACCCATCATTCAAACAAGGGAAACAAATAATATTATAATTTGATAAAAATTACTCTTTATTTCACAAACTTCATGGGCCACAATTTGACAATAATAATTCTGTGAAATTTATTTTTCATAGGTTCCTATAGAATAAACACAATTGTTGTATGTCTATTCATGTTGTTTACACAGATTAGTCATGCACATGATGTCCATGTTTAAATAATGCACAACATTCATGTTTAAACAATACAAACATATAAAATAATAGATTTTGCACAAATTTGGAATGAACCCATGAAGCTTGTAAATTGTGATGCATATCAAGCATGCATGTGTCATATGATTTTGTTCCTTTTCATATATCAATATTTTTTTATACTTAATGAGGGGATTTCCTTTAAAGTTATTACAACGTGTATTAGAGGTATTATTGAAATGTTGGATGCAGTGGGTTTCCATCCTATCAACTTTGTACTTATTTACATTTAAATACAAAATATCCAATGTGAACATTACATGTACCAATTTTCTTATATCAATGGACCATGATTGATTTCTTTTGGACTATCCATATGTTGTTTGAATTGGTTGAACAAATCTATGCTCTAACATATATATATTGTTATTATTCTCACATAGATGATGTTATAAACAAAATAGATGATCTATACCTTGTTCAAGGACTTGTTGCATTTTTAAAAAAGCTACATTGTGTGTTTTCTAACCACATTACTTGTAATTATATTTTTCTTGACATTCTTGTTTCCAAGTGGGTGATTATGACCAAGTTTGCTATATCTTTGTATTGGTAGGTTTCTTTGGACTAATAGGGTTGCTTTCTTCATGAAATGTTGGAGGTGAAAACATCAATGGTTTTTTTAACATTTCAAAGGTCATTTTTTTCAACTTTAGTATCTTCATTGTTGTTCACATTGCTTCAACCACCTTTATTGCAATTTGTCAATTGGCATTTGACTTTTGTTTTTTGAAGGTTGGAAGGGTTGGTAATGAAAATGAAGAATTAGTTGGTGGTGTGTTGGTACTAGTTTTTGTCCTTTGAGTAGTGATGGAATTCCCATGTTCAATGAAGATTCTCAATGAAAAATTGTGTCCGTTGCAACTTGTCCAATGTAATTAAGAAATGTATGATGCAACTAAGAATTAATTGCATCAGACATTTTAAAATTGCATTGGACACACCATTGTCCAAACTTGGGGAGAGTTCACCATTCTTATCCCTATAATATACTTTGTGATTAACATTAGGGCTACATCAAAATGGCAAAAAAATTCAAATGTCCTTAAAGGAAATCTTGAATATTTAATTTTGCCAAATTATGAATCTTGCAATTTTGTGAGTTCATAGCTTTCACATTCAATCTACAATTAGGGAGTTTTCAATTACAAAATTATTACCCTTATAAATGCCTTTCCAATGCCATATTGCACACTTTCAATTTGAGATGTTTTGACCCCTGTTTCTTAAATTTTAGTGGTCTAGATTCAAGTTGTAAATTTGACTTTTGACCTTTCTTTTGTCTATACATCAATGAGGTCCAAATCTCCAAATGGATAATGCTTTAGTCCCAACAAGTGTTTTTGAATCCCAAAATATTCTCCCAACCCCCTTTTTCTTTCATGCTTCAAAATTGAAAGTTAGGATTTTTCAACATAATCATGTGAATGTAAATTATATTAGATAAGGATACACAATGAGAGTAACACTAAGTTTGTGAAATAACAATTTTTATAACTAAACTTCTCATTATGTCAATTTCTACCTAAATATAAAATGGTTTCATTTTATTTTAATTAAATAAACAATATATGTTCAAGTTCAATTGAGACTTATTTGTTTGTCACCATTGATGAAATAATAAGGTGCAAATGAACAACTTTCTTTGAGTAAATGTGCACATATTGAATTGAAGGTTCAAGCTAAAAACTTCATGAATAAGTAACTCAACTATTTTTTCTTTGTTTTATCACAAGGCAAAAGAAAAAATACATAGATGTTGAAACAAAATGAAACATTATTTTTTCAAATTCTTGGAGACAACCAATAAACAAAGATGTTCCAAAACTTCTTAAGAAAGTTCACACTTTAGTTCCCTATGTTGACACAAAGCAAAGGGGTAGTATCACAAGCAAAAAAAAGAAATGGAGTGCAACCCAAGGTCAATAAATGTTAGGCAATTGTGGATATTGGGATTTTAATGTAAGAGAATTGCTTTGAACCTATGGAATATCGAAAAAGTTCATAAATATCTAGGTGGATGAAAATAAAATTCCTCCAAACTCACAACAATTATTTGGTAGCCATGTCTAAGTATTTTACATGAATTTTTGATTGCTTGCACAAATTTGCTTATATACAAAACATTTAATTTATTTTTTCCATCAAATTTGATGAACTAATGATATTCATGTAGGTCATTCAAATATTTTAATGGAGATATTGAGAGATAATCATGAACAAGATGACACCAATTTTAACAAATGTGATGTATACACCCTAATTCTTGAAGAAATACATTCAACTTAAAAAGGCACACTTTGTTCATATCATATCAAGTGGATGAATTTTGATTTTATCAAAAGAGGTAATAGGAAGTCATAGATGTGTCTCTCATGCCAAATAATCGAAAATGTTTTGCAAGATAGGGATGTCCATGTCAAAAGAAATCATTATGAGAAATTGACTTCAAGTTGCATCAATTATTGTTTTTTTTCTTGGTAAATTGATTTCATTTTCAACTTGTGTTTGTGAATTCATCTTTGTCCTATCTTGGAACTCCCATCTCCCTTGGAAATGAAAATTTGAAAAGAAAAAAAAAACAAGGAAAAAAACCCCTAAATGAAAATGGTCTTCAAGATCAAGTTTGCAAAAATCAAAATGCACAAATCAAAAAGGAGAAAAAAATGAGGAAAAAATCTTTGATAAAAACATAATAAATATTATATATTATCTTGACTTTGAATATGAAATATTCAAAATATTGAAATATTCACTAAAAATGTGCAAATAATTATAAGAAAACAGATAAATATGTATATATATACAAAGTAAATGTGAAATTTCTTAAGAATGTAATTACCCTTGGACATGAAGTTTATAAAAATCAAGATGTACATATCAAGTCCAAAAATAAAAAATAGATGCAACATTGGGCACTTGTATACATATGATGCTTGATGAAAACATCATAGCGACTCAATCTTCACTTTGTACCTGAAATTTCGAGAACATTGAGATAGATGTTCATTAAATATTTGCAAATTAACCCAAAAAATATGAAATACCATTTTGAACTTTGATTTTGATTTTGAACACACTTACCATATTATGAAGTAATAAGCCACCAATATATGCAGTGGTTCCTCCTTCAAGCTATAAAATCTACTAAAATAATGTTGCATCTAAGGTTTAATGAACATGTTTCACCACCATAACTTAGTGATCTTTAAACTACCTAGAACCCCTTTGTTATTCAGCAAATGCTTAATTGAATCATTGTTTAGTTCAGTGTTTGGCGGGTTATTCGAAATAGGACCAGACAATGGACTCGGGCAGTTGTCATTAGGGCAGGTCTTAGGATTCATTACCATGGTTCTAAAAAAACCAAAGACCCAGTTCTGGTATATGACCACAGTTCTCAAACCCTAAACCCTAAACCATTCAAAACAACTGTCAGTTCATTGTTGATTATTTAGGGTTTTTGAAACTACAGAGACCAGCAGTTTTCCAAAGAAAGGGGGATCAACTGTTCTCTGATTTTGAAGTAAATTAAAAACCAGAATTGGTGGTTCTTTATAAACTCAAACAACTGCACAACAAGACTGGTTTAGGGTAAACCAGCTCATCATCGATCACCTGCCTATGACTGAACACTTTGGTAGATCTTTCTCAATTCTTCTCCATTTTGAGTGATTTACAATGTTATAGGAGCGCCTTCTCAAGCTCTACAAATCATCTTTCAAATGCAAAAGCCAAAGGACCAACCCAAAAACAGCAGTAAAGAAAATAGGTTCTTTTAAAATTGCAAAACATGTTCTGTTTCATTTTGACCCTTATTACTTTCAAATCTCATAACTTTCTTATTTCTTATTCATTTAAAACAATTTAAAATGTTATAAAACCATCACCTGAAGCTTTACAAATCATGTTGGAACTCTAATAGCAACAGAGTAACATATAAGGAATGTTTTGGATGTTTGAGAATCAGCCTTTGTAGTGTTTGGTGGTTAATTTATTTAGTTCTTGACACTCTGTACTTTTAGGGGCTGTAACTTTCTCATTTCTAATTCCATTTTGATGATTGTTAGTGTGTTAGATGCGTTAAGAGGAGGAGGGGTTCAAGTTTTGTTTGGACACCAGAAATAACGAAGCCCTCCCCTTGAATCTGGCCTGCCCTGAATGCTTAAGTGTTCAATCACTGGCCGATTTACCCTAATCAATAAGTAATACTTGAAGACAAGAAAACAATTAGCAATATTTGAAATTTCAATTAGACATCATCAATTTGTTATCATCTTTTAATTTTGGGCATGTTTGTTGGTCCCCAACCCCAAATCAATTGCTCTATTATAAGTGTCTTGATAAATGTTCCTTTTATGAAATTTTTAATGTAGCCTAGGTAAGTGCCTATCATCCCTAGGAAGATTTAGCCAAATCTGGGTATAAATCACATATGAAATACAAACTTTTTAATCAACCTTCTATATTTAGGAGTACACACTAAAAAGCCAAATATAAAATCTGACATTTTATATCCATTTTTTCCCTCACTTCTGGCAATTGAAATGGTCCAAAATCACTTGATTTTCAATTTTTTTATTATGATTCCAATTCCACACATAAATAGAACCAGGAATCTGGTTTTTAGCTTTGGTTTCTATTTAAAAATCTATTCTTGTTTCCAGTCTACCTGACCAGGTTTTGATTCAGCTTTTTTACTAATCGAAACCAAAACCAGGCATTCTGACCATCTAAAGTGGGTACCTGCCCAACATTGCTCCTAACCTCTAAAAGCCACAGCCAATACATTATTAGAGAGTCCTAATAAGGAAAAAGGTTCTCAATGACTCTAGTTGAATGGACCACCAAGGGCAAAGGATAGGAATCACTCTAGTTTCATGAAGCTTAGTGTCAAAGGTTATTTTCTTTCTGATCAAAAGAGTGACAATATAATAAATTCATCCATAAAGTCACCCTCTCTTTCATCCCGTATCTCCTCTGCTTTCACCCCTTATCGTCTCTTTCAGTGGTCTCCCCAAAGTATGGAAATTTTATTAAATCTCAGTATGAAATACTGAAACTCAGCATCTAATGCACAAGGTTCGATATTAATTATAGAAATTGCACAGGTAGGAGCAGTGAAAATATATGTCGCAGCAGTGGAGGCGCTCACGAAAAAAGAAAGAGGGGATGAAACTCAGTTTACGACCAAAATTGGTGGAAAAATTAGTTTGGGTCCCAATTATTTCGTTTTGTATTGTAAAATTTCATTCCCAGATAGGCATTTGATGCCCTGCTATGTCGAAACTGGTCGTTCTCACCCCCTGATCGCCTGATTTACGGATAACTTTCATAGAGTTTTCCTTCAAATCACCCTGTCTTTGGGCCTCCTTTCACCCCCTGTCCCCTCTTTCAGTGAGGTCCTCAAAGTAAGGAATTTTTATTAAATCTGGGTATGTAATGCCGAAACTCAGCATTTAATGCACAAGGTTCGAGGTATTTATAGTAGTTGTACAGGTAGGAGCAGTGAAAATATATGTGGCAGCAGTGGAGGAGCTCAGGAAAGAGGGGTCAAAACAGGATGAAACTCAGTTCAGCACAAAGAATGGTGCATTTCTGAGTTTCACCAGAAAATATATGTAGCAGCAGTGGAGGTGCTCAGGAAAAAGGAAAGAGAGGGAGAAAATAGAAATGAAACTCAGTGTTTCTCGTGCTATGTTTTCCTGACTTCACAGAAAACTCTAATAGACCAGATGGAATGGGGCACCCATCAATTTAACAATGATATAGTTGCATTTAGTACCTATGCATGTGCAGTCTCAGATGACCAGGCACACAAATGAAAAATGATAAGTAAATAGGTCCAGACTCAAACTACAAACCATCATCATGCACTTGGAGTGGATTCGAACATACCGACCAGAGTGAACTCACATGGGGCGGTAGCTCTATGCCATGAACCTAGTCTACTACTATTATGATTGGTCATGATGAAATTACTTACAATGGGAGCATGCAGGCATGCATGCATGCACACTCGTAGTAGTCTAGGCTTGATGATAATTAGTGTTGATGAACTAACAAGAATGGGAGGACTAGGTCTTATTAGTTAAAAATTTAAGTGGGATTCATTGCAATTTGAGTGGATCGATCATTGCTCCTGATCAAACAGTTGGATTCTGTCTTGTCGGCTGCAGTAAGAGATGTTCATTGCAGAGCACAGAGATAGGGAGTGAGAGATGTTCATTGCAGATTACAGAGATTAAGGGAGTTCTGAGTGACTGACTCAAAACCAGTTAAAACAATTTGTGCTTCTCCATTACCCACGTCTGGTTCTGAATTCCTCAACCGTTAACTCCTAAATGTCAGACCAATATGAGTAGCTTTTCATTGTAAATTCCAGTGTTGATCGAATACTACATTCTAAGGTTAGTTCCAGATATCATCAAGGCATATTTTGTTTTTAAAAGAAAAATTAACAGCTGAATATGCATTGAAAAATTTCAGCAATCTATTTGTGAAGGTGAATATGAATTCAAGTTCATGTTATTTTCTTTGAGAAAATTTGCTAGTTTTTTAATTCAAATGAACTTATGAATACATATAAAACTTATGCATGTTCAAAATCTAGATGATCATAATTTTTTTCCACTCGCATGAGAGCATGCACATTCCTAAACTGAAATAACATGTGAAAGAATTGAACCCCAATTCTTCAAAAAAACCAGTGGCCATTCCAATGCAAGCTGCCTGCCTCAACCACATCACAATTACCCCATACAAAAACCCCATATATAATTGTATTACTTGGGCAATTGTGGTATAAATTTAATTTAATTTTTATTTCATCAAAATTTTGAAAAACATTCAGCACTATATGCTACAAATTTCAAAAATCCAGTCAAACTATTATAGTAACACTTGAAGGTAGCAAGATTCGAACTTCGACATTGTGCAAGGTAATATTATTGAACGTGAACCATCTAAACACAAGGTCAGGAATTTTATTTTATTTTTAAAAGCTTTAAAAATTGCTGTGATTCTATTATCTTCATTCACTAAAAGAAATATTGTCTTTTTTGACTTGTCATTTGTTACTAGAAATGTTGTTTGCAACTATTTTAGATCCATTTGCGACTATGTTTGCAACTAAGATAATCACAAACAACATTTGTAATAGGAAATGACAAGTCAAAAAAGAAAAAAATTCTTCTAACTATAATTCCTTCTTTGGTCCAAAATTTCAAAATTTTAAATCTAATTGTAAAATTTAAAAACATATATTATATTAACTATCCAGCACACAAGTGCCAAAGATGCCTAAATAGTAATAGCTTTCCAAGACAGGATAGGAATTCATATTCGAAATCCCATACAAAGTTTTCACTAGATCCATACACTGCAATCTCTGTAGCAACAATTCCGGTAGCATGGGAGGCTGCAATTTTTCAACAACAACATCAGGTCACACCATGTTGCCCCTAGGCACATGCTTTACTTTTGTGGCCAGTTATCGAGTACACCTTTGCTTTTGTTTCGTTTAAAAAAAACCCTATAAACCTTAGACCCTAAACCCTAAAGAAAAACAGGTTGAATAATTAAACTAATAATTATATTATTTAAAATTGTATTAATTATTCAACATGTTTCTCTTTGTCACTAACAAGAACTTTACCATATATAAGCCTCCATTTGGGACTTATCCTTTTATCATCTGCACATACTAGGCATGGAACCCAATGTGGGGATCAGACTGGGTTCCAAACAGGGGAGGACTTTCCGGATAACTTTAGTATATAGGAAACTTTTACCTAGCTTTCTTTTGTTGGGGTTTGCTTGCAGGGCCTTTTTTTTATATTATTTAAATTTTTATTTTATTTTTTCCTTTTTCCCTTTTCAATATATGTTAATAGTTTTTTACTTAAGGGGACAAAT
>Ga0209208_10002342_pt1 | contig 27128 bp, 14 predicted proteins | sample S1TSphfallax_3_FD_187694 | JGI IMG/M metagenome (GOLD analysis project Ga0209208, IMG submission 187694) | Host-associated microbial communities from peat moss isolated from Minnesota, USA - S1T2_Fd - Sphagnum fallax MG (SPAdes) (version 2) | ecosystem: Host-associated > Plants > Peat moss >...
AAAAAACTTAAAACCAAATTTTTTTTTTTTTATGTTCATGGCAACAAATTTTTTATTTAACATCATTGATTCACCCCTAGCTTTGTTAAGTGGTGTCAATGATAAAAAACTTCGTCAACTTTCAATTCTATAATGAAATGAAAACCCAAGGTGCATTCCCTAGCTTTCAACAAATAAGAGGTTGTGAAAGCTTTGGGATTGGACTAGGATGAACATTTAAGTTGAACTATCATTCATGTCAAATTGCACAAATTAACACTCAAATTGTTGATTAGGGTAATTTGGAGCCAATATGGTGCATGAACATCTATGGGCTAACATGGATTCACAAGACATACCATGACATAGACTTGGAAGGGTCACCATTCTCTTCCCAATAATATATTTTGTAACTCCCCATGCATTTACATTGAAATGACATTTTTTTCAAAAAATTTAAGTGAGAGTCCTAAAATTATAAAATTATGAGTCCTAACACCTTTGGGGTTCATAAAATTTTCATTTTATTTCCAATTGGAAAGCTTTCAAGGGAAAGTTAAACAACATTTGAAAAGTAGTTTCCAATGACATATCACACTTTTTAGTCAAAGCTAATTTAGCCCTTTTGTTGGATGATCAAGTGAAATATGGGAATCAAATTTTGGCAAATTGATTGTTGATTCATCAAATGGGCATAACTTTTAAGTTTTCAATTTGGGAATGCAACCCCACTTCAGTTATCTACTTTTCATGGCCTTTCAATTTTTTTTTTAAATGTTCAATTTGGTTCAAAGATTTAGTACACCATGGGATTTTCAACTACCAAAATGAAAATACATTTGGAGTGTTGAAACTTGCTTCCTTGCATGTTTTCAAACTTGTGAAAATGTGTTTGAATTCCATGACAACTTAATTTCTCCCCAAATTCATTTCCTTTTTCATGGCCCAACCTTGGTCATAAGCCCAATGTTAAGGTCACAACAATCATATCCACCAAAATGATTTTCAATTGGATAATCAACACAAACATTTAGAAATGCTTAGTTCTTTTTGACCTTTCAACCTCCTTGTGATTATTGTCTTTAAAACATCATAAAAAAAATGAATGCCCCATCTTCTTGCCATCTCCTTACCTAGTAGTAATCACCTATTGTCCGTCCAATCTACTTAACCACATCACCTATTTTTGAAGTAATTAATTACCAAGGTGAAATTCAATGTCAATTCATTTGGGGTTTATATACAATTAGATCATAACTAGCTTTCAAAGGATGGAGCATTGACATGGTGCTAACAATTTTGGGCATTCTCAATGGTAGGGTTTAATGACAATCATTTAGCCCAATTTCCGAAGGTGATAAATCCCTTTTCTTATGAAGCATAATGCCTAAGCTTGATGTGTAACATCCTAAAATATTTCCAATCAAGGAAAAAAATTGAGAAAACGAAAATTTGGAGCTATAAGATAGATAAAATACTAGCTTGAAATTTAAAGATTTTGGACTAACATATCTTGAAAACATGACAAACATAGTGGCTAGAGGGTTGGTGGGTTTCCTAAATAATTCAAGGCATTTCATGTTTACCTTAATGTAAAGTGCATGGCCTCATAAGTGGAACTCAATGATGGATTTTACTTCTAATGGATGTAAAGAACAAATGGGTGTGGATACAATTAAAGGAGCCAACAAGATTACTTTACAAAAGGATTGTGAATCTCGTTTAATCTTTCTTCACTTTTCCATATGAAAGAACTTTTGAATGAAATATTTTGTAACTTATTATAAAAAATACATATAGTTACCCCAATATATCACATGGTTTTTTGTTAATCATTGTTGAATAAATATGATTTTTTTAAAGTGTGTAGATTTTGCCAAATTTTGCATTTCATCTTGAAAACTTATCATAATTTTGAATCATACCAAAATATGCTAACTACTTTAGGTTTTTTTTTTCTTGTATTATAAATTACAACTTTGCTTTGTATGTCATGCACATTACACCCCATTTACATGTGGTAAAGGGCTTTTGAAATTTATTTATTTTGAAAAATACTTTGAATTCCTAAAAAATTCAAATTCCACATCTTTAAAATTGTGATGTTTTAAAAATGTGGGTAATAAGTTATTATCATATAATTTAATATTTTATTAAAATAGTCCTTACTTAATCCTTGGTAAAATAACCACAATCTGACATAACACCTATTCAAATTCAAATGTTTTTTATTAAAACCAAAACCATAAACTTAATTTAATGAAAATTTAATTTGAATTCCTCAACACTCATATTAATCATTTAACACAACTTTAAATGATTAACATAACTTTAAATTGTCAAGAAAAAAAAATGTAAAAAAGTTTACATTTTTCACCACTATTTGACATGGTTTTTGGCTCTTTTACTTGTATTCACACCAAAATGCATACAAAAATCATTCAAGTTCACCAAACATGCACCATTCCCAAGAAAGATGTGTCAAAAGGATTTTTCCATGTGTAAAAAATCATTAAAAAAAAATCTATATATTAAGGAAGGTTGTTTGTTCATTTTGTATGTTTTGTTCATCACATTGAAATCTCCCGAACTATGGTGCCCTCCACCATGCTCTTCATACCATTGGAAAGCCTTCAATGAGTAGGGGGTACAACAAGGTGGTTTCATAATGTTAAAACATATGGTGCAAGAGTTATTGAATATTGAGCAATTCTATGAAAAACAATTCAATAATATCAAAACTACAAATTTCAGGAAAATTGAGGCAAACTTTTGGTAATGCTGGAAACCATGGATGAGTGGGATTTCTTCAAGGTGATTTCATAATTTTTAGACCTAAGGGGGGGGAGATATTCAAATTTGAGTATTTTTTGTCATTCAAAATTAATTAAAACATTTTTTTTCACTGTTGAATGGTATCATCAAGGTCTTGTTCACACTTAAAGCAATTACATAGTCTTGTTCACACTTGGGTTGGAATGATATTCCAAATGCATCTAAACATGTCAATTTGGCAAATGCATGTTGAGCTAGTTGTAAATAATAGAACTCACGTTTGCAAGGTTTACAACAAAGTAGTTTCTGAGGTACCTATTAAATTTCAATATACTTTAAAAAAAAATCCCAAACGAAATAAGTCTCCACTTTCCACCAAACTTGGCAAAGGAATCAATAATGATCACTTTAGAGACATAAGTGTGACCTTTTAGTGTTTTATTTCCTGAAATTGTGTTGTACACCCATGTGACTTGTCATTGAACTTATTTTGCTTGCTGGCTTGCATGAAAGTATTCCCTTGAATGCAAGCTTGCTGAAAGACTTGGATGTTGGGTGGCTAGAATTCAAGGAGAGGTGCCCAATTTCCTCCCTAATCATTCTTTGTATACCTACAAGGGATATTTTGGAAATAGAAAAATGGCCACATTCATCAAGCAAAAACCAAGGACTATTACATATTTTAAGGCCCAAAATGGGATGAATGTAGGTAGGAGTAAGGCCCAGGTTTTAGGGTTTAGGGTTGCTTTTGAAGGAAGGTAACCCATTCTAACATTATTTCAGGCAATGATTTGATTTGGTGTTTTATGTCCCATGCATGAGCAAATACACCTACAACACCAATCAGGAATAGTTATAGCTGTTTTTGGGTGGAGTATACTCAGTTGTATGTGTCTACTAAACTTATACTCTACCCTAGGGTCCTCGGTTTCACCATTAAATAATGTTTAAAACACTGAAACAATTTTATGTGAAAAATACAAAGATGAGGTGTTGAAAATCATTATAATTAATTGCAGGCTACAATTTGAAAAATTTTTACTCCTCATATGCCAATTTCATAGGAGGTCATGAAAAATTAATAATTTGAAAATTGTCAAAAAAAATTCTAATTTTTTGAAAAATAATTTATTTGTTTCATCCATGTGGAAACTGACCTTAGGACATGGTAGTTTCAGGCACTCTCAGCATGACAACCCATTTCTTGGGATTGCCAAGATTTGAACCAGATTACTTTGTATTATTGGTTGTCATAAAGCTTTGCTGGACTACCCAATCGGTGTGTGGGGGCTACTGAGTTAAGGTGGGGTGCTGCATGGGGGTAGAGGTTTAAGCTCAAATGCAATTCTTGTCTAGTGAAGATGAAGGATAACCACCCAGCAACCATGCCTTGTGCTAATTGCAAAAAAAGAAAAAAAAACTAAAAGAATCTTTGAAGTTGATTCAAATTTTGTATGCATTACATCCAGGTTCTTGAACTTTTGTATAGTATAGGACCTTAAGAACATGTTCCCAAGGTGATGGTGTTGCGGCCTTGTGTGTGGTTGCATCACCCCACTTTACTTAGAGGTTTCCTTATCAAAAGTACTAACTACATCCAAGTTTGTTGGTACACTACTCAATGTTGAACTACCCTTGGACCTGACATGTGAAATTATGTACCAATTCTATGAGTTACTTGACCCTGTACAAGAAACATGGAAAGTGGTTAATGTCTAAAGAAAGTCTTTACAGGACAACCTCAATATTCTTCAAGGTTGGATATGGTGGGAAAACATATTCACAAATATTCAAGACATCAAAATTTAAATATGCATATACAAGATCGAATTCAAATTCCTTTCCAATGCGTAAAAGCACTGTCTGGATTTTTCCTTTGTATTTTCAGCTCCCTTACCTGCCTGAAGAAACCTGTTTTCAACAACGGGGATCTTCTGCGGTGGAAGGTACCAGCCAGGCTGTACTGGGATCTTCTAACCAGCTGAAGGTACCCACCGGCCTGTCACTATTTCTAAAAAGTGAAAAATCCCAGCTCTGCTTTACATAAGGAAAAGGACCTCAATACAGGCCTTTACCGGTCTTGGGCACAGATCTCAAATCACGGAAGTCAGGCCCTTCTCCTATACATAGAATTTTCATTTGTTGGATATTTTGATATTTTAAGTAACATGGTTTGTAACAATAGTTTGAGCAATTGTAACAAAATGGATTGTACTCGAAATTTTGTATGAAGTCAATGTCACAAAGGTCTGAAATGAGCTCAGCCCTTATAAAATTTCACATTATATTGTGGGTGTCAAAAGGTCCTTAAAATGACATAATTGTTTATAATTGGCCAGCCATAATAATAAGCTCACGTGTGCCATTTATATGCTTCCTCAATCTATATTGTCTATTTCCTGTTTATCAATGAGGGAGAGATGAACATTTAGGACTAAATTTGGATGTGATAATTAGTGATATTGCCCAATGTTGTTTCTTGTGAAATTTAACAGTATTGTGAATTTTTCAAAGAAAAAATTCACAATTTTTAAAAAAAATAAAAATTCAAAAATTTGAATAGAAATTAGATTTTAACAATTGTTACAAGAGTTTTTATAAATGGTTCACTTAAAATATATATATGGATATTTAATTCCTGTCATTATTTCTTAATAGTCAAAATTGGCTAAATCAGGTTATTGATGATTGCCACCTCAACTACATAATTTTTTTGAAAAACATTGATACTACCCCAACCACAATGCATCACTAGAGCTCTTCAAACATGGATTTGTGATGAAATTGAATCCAAATTTAAGAACCATCAAGATTGCCACGAGACCTAAGCGGCAAGCATTACACATGGTAACAAATTAAATGCGACACTTGGCTTGACATGATTGCAGGAAGTGGCAAGTCCTTGGTTTTTCGGGGCAACTTACTTGAGGAAGTTGCTGGGGGACTATATCCTTTTTTTTTAGCTGTCCATGGAAGAAAATGAAAATCTAAAAACATAATTGAAAACTTTGGGTTGAAAAGGGGGATTCTAACCATTGCACTTCAAATTGTTTTTTGAAAAAAGGATAAAGGAAAACCTTAAAATGTTCAACACAATTTGATTACAATATTAAAAAATCAAAAATAGTTTTCTTGTTGGAGATTGTCTTGCAATTGCATCAAACTTCATGTCACATTCAATTTGTTACCTCTATTTAGTGCTTGCCTTGATAATCCACAATGTACCATCTTTTTGTACAGCTAATGAGAAAATACGAATAACAAGTTTCACAACAATTGGAAAGAGCATTGGAACATTTCCCAGAAATTTCAATGACCTCCCTAGAAAGTTTGTAGTCCAACTAACATGATGTGTTGCTGGGAATCACAACCAATTTGCCAATTGTAAAGCATTTGGGGAAATTTCCTATTGTGTTTGGAGGGCACCTTATATCTATGAATATCTCTAGGAGCAAAATCTCTTATAGTAAAGATGAGCTATATTGGAAAGGATCTTATGTTTGTAGGAGGCATAATGTTTCTCAAACTGCATAACAAAATTTTCTTCAGAAAAACACTGATTAGGGTGTAGTAACTGGCTGCTGTGTGGTGACTAGAGGAGGCCCTTATTTGCAATCTCAGATAAGGCAATAATCCTCTGTCTGTGTCTCTCTCTGCCATCTGAGTCAGCTATTGGGTAAGTACTGAAGGCCATGATATTCCATTCAGGCCTCTTCTAAGAGCTCTCAAAGAATCTGGAAAAGAGTGTTTTGTAAGTAGCCTATTGGCAAAGATAGTTGTTGGGGAACTTTGGCTATTGAGATCCTGTCAACAGCACAGGAATGGACACTTATTTGATATTAGTTTCCCACCAGCTTTTGGGTTTCATTGCCTTCATTGCCTAGACAACAACCAAAGTTTCCCCTTCCCCCCCCCATGGTAACATCAAATGATAATGAATCTGCATACCGGGCTTTATCTATGAATGTTGATGTGTCAAATTTTCTTTTTAACCTAACCTTAAAAACATAAAGGATTATGAACTCATGCATTAAGGTGCTAGCAATTCTGTTTATGATATTCATTATCCCTAATTGTCATAGAATGACAAATATACTCCAAACAGTGCACCAAATTTGGTCCACTCCAACCTTCAAGGATTAGGGCCTTATTGCAATGCCATGTATCTAAATCATTTCACTCACCCAATGACAAAAATATATTAGTTATGAACTCACACATCCTCAAGGCATTTGCAATGCTATGTGTGTCAAACTCATTGCACTCATTTCACTGACCTAAATAGTAGAACCATTTATGAACTTATGCATTGTCAACATATTTCCAAATGGTATGTGTGTAAAAATCATTTCCTTCACCTAACAATCAAACAATTAAGAATTCTCACACATCCACAAGGCATTTGGAATGAGCTGTGTTAAAAAATAATCTCACCTACATCCAGGTTCCCCTCCCGCACGACCATTCTAAAGATGTGTCTTTGACAAACAAAATAGACAAAGTTCCCTGTTTCATAGAGGGCCAAAATATTTGTCCAGAGGTGGCATTGAAATCATTACAATTAGAATTATTATTTTCATCATGGGTTGTCTACAAGGGTACACAAAGTTTCCAGCCATCAATTTTGGGTACTTTGAAAAATGCCGTAATATGGATATTTGTGCTTTTCAGTGTACCTGCGAGCTGAGTATGTAGTTACAGAATGTTTTTTTGGATATATTTAATTTCCAAATGAATTGCTATTGTGATTGCAAAGTGAGAAGAACATTTCTGGCTAAAGAAATTGTGTTAAAGTGGCTAGAATTTGCTACAAATGCTTGAAAATTAATAGTCAAGTTACTGTAAGCCTGAATTGTAAGACATTGCAGTTGTGATGCAAGAGCACAGTTGACAGCGGGTGTGAGAGTGCCATGAAACCTTTTGTGTGTCGAGTTCTTATGGGAACCGTTCAGAATTCTAAAACTAACCACATATATATATTCTTAACACACTGACCAAGAACTTCTCAATAGTTATGGTCTATGTCAAGCTGAAATGAAAGGGCAGTGTCTCTAAGCACAAGCTAATCCAATAATTGTCACCTACAATGGGTGAAGTATACATATTTCATCTAAAATTAAAAACCATATTTTAATCATTTAAAAAAGATAGGTAAGTATTGATATGCCATCAATTTTGCCTCCTTTTGGTATAGGCTAAGGCTCCAAAAGACAGCCTCATACCATGCCTATCACAATTGGAATGCCCAAGTCACAGGATATTCCTTGGTACAGAATTGGATAAACACTTCATTCAAAAGGGCTCCCCAAGATCAGGAACCCTACATCCTAAGTACAGCAACCCTATTCTGCAGTGTAATGTGCCATTTTCTGTAAATAAGATAATTAAGCCATGTCTTTATCAAGTGGGTATTGGGCACTCATGCTTTGTTGCATTCTGCTTCCTAATTTGCTCGCATGTCACTATACCTATTTTCCTCAAGCTGCAGGGTGCTCAGTGATTTTTTTTACTGGCGACTTTGGGCTAACGGTTTTGAAAGTTTATCAGCCAAGACAACACATCTCTCCACCATGGCAAGTATATGCTCAATCACTTAGTTTTTTGGGCTTACAATCTGTCTATACCGAGATGCACCAATGTGAATTTGTAAATTTATCCATTATTTGGATTATTGGCTAGCAATGAATGGTGACCAGAGTTTTTTTCCCCCAATTTTGTGATTACAAAAAATTGGCGACTTTTTCCAAAAATTCAGTCAAATTTATACTAGAAAAAGAAAAGAAAATTATTTGTTTCTGTTCAAAAGTGACAAAATCTGTCAGAAAATAAATCACATCAGTGTGTGGTTAAGTCCTTTGATACTCCATTTTCTTTGTGACCTGCACTTAGAATAAAAACGCCATGTATGCTTAAGAATTAAAAAGCCAACACTTCAGTTTCTTTCATTACACATGTTTTCATTTATGCCCATATTCTTTGGTATTTGTCATTAGGATTGATTGGGTATATTCAAAATCTTAGCTCCAGATGTATTCATAATTACATTCACATCACTTCTCAACAAGTTCTTATATGTTCCAAAGTTTTCAAAAGGAATGTTGAAATTGAGGATGGAGTGGTTGTGGAACCCTAGTCATTGCCACTTAATGGATGAAGGATGAAACACAATTACAACCTCTTTGAGACTTCTCTTATTGGTGTCTGAAATATGATTGTGTGAATGTTTTGAGAATTTCAGTTCAACAAAACACAATTCTCAGACAATATGAGGATGTGGGGATGAGTTGCTAGACAAGCATGCAATGTCACAGACATCTTGCATTGCTTCAATGGTAAATTTTGATGCTTGAGATTGAGTTGTAGGAGTGATGTTTTAAGTCATCCTTATCAATATGCTATCAATAGAAACATAATGATACCATGTGACATCATACTACTTGCACCCTCAGGCCCTCCAGAATGGGACATTTTGCAATGAATGCATCTGGATCTTCGCCACTGGATTTAGTCACCTTGCCACTTCAGGACCCATCTCTAATACTAGACTTCGACACTTCAATCCAATCCAATGTAGTGCATTTCCCCCCTTTTCAGGAATTGGAGTCCATTATATGCAACTTCTCCCTAGCCATCCTTGACAAGGCCTTTCTTGGAGCGGAAGAGCTCCAGGTTGAGATCCGGTTGGGCACCCTCAATGACTGCATCACCTGGCCACCCAAATAGAGGGAGACAGACAATAATCTTGAGAAATCTGAGAGACACAGAGCACACAATGGAATGCTGGTTTCACTCTGAATAATTTATTGCTACTGATCCATATGATTTCAAAATCCAGTCAACAGACCTGCGGCCTGAAAGCTCATCTCTTTCATGATCCAGCCTTCCCCATCAGCCACAATCATTTTTCTTACAGGGCACATAAGAACATTGAACTTACTAGTTGGTATCTCAAGCTGTTTAGCCCAATCCTCAAGTGCCTGAAAATCCCCAAAAACAAACAAGTGTCATATTTCTGGACATTGTTCACAAAAAAATCCTCGATTGTTGAAAAGATAGCATAGACCTGTCATTTGGTGCCTCAATCTAAACATGATAACAAGAGATATCCCAATGAAGGAGCATGCTGCATCTGTTGAGGATAAGTCTAGACCAGGCCTAGAGCATGGAGTTAACCTTGTGAAAGTAAAAAAGTCCTGAACCATCACCTTCACAACACATGGCATGAGACAGCAGTGAAAAACCCACACTAACAACAGAAATTGATCAGATGTCCATCTCTATCAGTAACTACAAAGCTCATGGACAGTTCACCTTTGTGCATGTGGAATAGATAGGGTCATCAGCATCACTGACAACAGTTAACCCAGCACGGGCTTGCAACTGTCGCAACCAGGTTCGATTCTTGACCAAATTGTTCCTTGCTATGTCAATCAGATCCTGTAAACTTCACAAGCAACTTCAATGTTGGAAAACCTTTCAACTCCAGCCTTGCCTCTGCAGCTCAAATTTGTCTACTTCCTGCAGATCAGGCTCTGTTAATTTGACTGCCCAAAGTTTACATTAGCTGACATGTCTTTGCACCTATTCACTGCCTTTCCCATGTGTCATAACCAGTGGTAAATGCAAGATACTTTTTTCACAGAGTGAACACTTGCTGCAGCTAATGTGCAGCAGACAGCTACACACCAACATAAACTCAGTCTGGAAACATTAGCTGCTATAGAACAGAGATCTGGACAGCCAAAAGACACAAGTATAGGACATAAAATACAATTGCTGAAAGCATCACAGCTTACTCAAAGGTGTTGGAACCTGCAACCCAACAACTTAAAAGGATGGCACAGAGATTCTCTGTGGTAACAAAGAACAGAAATCTGCAGTACATGAATACCTGTTTTGCAGCCAAGAGCTTGTCACATTCCTCCTGCAAAATGGGAAGCTCTTCCTGCAGCCTTTTGAGACGAGAGATGAGCTTTAGTGGGTTCACCTGTGTCCACAAACCACACAAGATAGGTGAAGGGCTTGAGTCAACAGAAAGAATTGCCACCATGCATAAGCAGGATTAGTGAATTGAGGAAGGTTGACAGTAGCTTACGCTATTGGAATATGCAGTTTCAAACTCTGCCTCCAGCTTATGCAGCACCAACTGCATAATCAGACACATGATCCATGTTATATTCAGAAAAACTTACCTATCTACATTTCAGCAGACAACCACATATTCTGTAGCTCTCATGTACATGTGGCTTTCAAGCAGATCTGTTACTGCCATATGTTCTCACTAGTACTTGGGGACTTGGGTATTCACATTTTGCATTTTAGGGTTTGAGGAGACTCTTTTGGACTGATGGGCTAGAAATGTTGCCTCCAGTTGCTGAAATAGTGTTAGCGAGGTGAGATGAAAGAATTCAACAAAGCAAGAGAAAGAAAGAAAGAAAGCCAAACTGTGTGCAGCTGTTATTTTCAACAAAGAATACTGGCTTAATCTGGACACACATCTGTATTATCACTATCTGATGGTTGCCACAAGTTCGAAACAATGTAGTAGCTTCTCCTTTGCTCTGTGTACGCAACCCTCCACAATTGCAGGGACTGCCATGAGCAACGACTACTACTAGGGGAAGGAGCGAGGCAAATATATATAATGCAAAAACAAAAACAAAAAAAACAAAGATATCTTCGATCTTGCAAACAGAGGATAGCTCAAGGATGCACCTGCACTAGGGCAGCAGATTGATGGATCGCATTGGAGCACAAACAGAACAGAGGACAAAAGGATAACAGACGACCTGTAGGGCGGCATCTGCGTTGACGAAATGCGCTTCAATTGCCTTCACGGCAGCTTCACTCGCTTTACCAGTGCTGCTGTACCGCGACTCCATGTTCCTTTCTCTATCTCCCTCTCGCGCGCGCACGAGTTTCTTGCTCGGTCCCCTTTCGCTTGCTCGTTCGCTGCACCGTCGACTTTCTTCTAGAGCTCTGGTTCCAAACACTCTCAGGCTCTTCCGAAGCGACTGTGAACAGTAACTAACAATAGTAAGAAAAATTGGACCATGGGTTAAGCGCGGGAACTGGGTGTGAGATGGCGGGCGGACAAATGCGGGCAATGAAAAATATGACTAATTAAATAAATCGTTTTTGAAACATAGGTAGGTACCTGGTTTAAAACGTTAAGCCGCCTTGTAGGTACTAATGCTACATTTACACCTAGTGTTAGAGGGTCTGATGTTAAAAAAATTTAACACTTAGTTAACACCTAAATAATGGCATGCCCCCTATTACTAACACTAGAGTTAGCTACATCTAAAACTGGCCATTCACACATAACCATTATTTTAGGGTTTGGAAACTTTAGCAACATACCTAGAGGTATCATGATTCACACCAATCATGGTGTTTGGGTAACATTTTTTATTCCTTTTTTGGTGTTCCCATATGTTGAGCCTACATATGCAAATAATCATCCTTTGTAAAGCTCTTCTCCTTTTAAGCTCATATTCATTTGTTTTGTTTTGTTTTCTTGACATTCTTTTCTGAAGCTCTTTTCCTCTAACACTCTTAGTCATTTGTTATGTTCTTTTCCTACCATTCTCCTATTAGCTATTGCTTTTTCATATGCTTTCATTTTGCTTGAAACTTAACACTACTTTCTATGATCATGCAAATGTGTCGACTTTTATTTTTCATGATTTTGGCTTCTGTGATTTTGATGTTTTTACATATTCTCATTTTACTTGAGGCTTGGTGCTTTAAAAATGCACCTTCAAAGAACATCCACAATACTTCAAATCACATGACAAGATCCATAAGGTGAATAAGGAGCATAGTGGATGTGCTCTCCAATTTGAATATTGTTATGTGTCATGCATTCAAATTGTTGATTTACTTTTAGATGTTTCCAAAAAAAATTGACATTCAAAAGAAAATCAACAACCAAACGATCAAATAAGTTCACATAACTTATAGCTCTTGTGCTTGAATTACATGTAATTATTAAGCTTGGATTATTAATAGCTTTTATGCTTTGATTGTCAACAAGTTTGGTGCATTGACTATTTGAAATTTTATTTTGAAGCATTGGCAAATCGTCTTGTGAATGCATGTCATCATTATCATCTTCTACATCTTGCCTTGATAGTTTGTAAGATTCCGTCCCTTTTAGGTGTGTTAGACAATGGTGCAAATTAAGATGCAATTTATTGTTGTGTTGTTTTAGCAAGTTTTGTTGTTCACCCATCCACAAAACTTGCAAGCCTAGAAAGAGATGGAGTTTGTTGCATGTTGAAGACAACGTGACATGGCCTATGGAAAGTGTAGGAAGAGGCAATGGACCACCTTAGTGTGGTTGTAACTTACTATTGAAATAGTTTCATGGAATTGGTGGAATAAATTAGAGTTTCTTAAACCTATGTTGTTACATGATTGTGGGTAGTTATACTTTTCAACCATTATTCATTGCTAATTCAAAGACCATGTGGAATTTTCCAACAAGACATCAAGTGATTTATTGAATGACATGGGTTGTTACAATATATGTGTTTATAATTATTCATCAAGTGTTTATAATCTACCCTAAACCTATCTAGGAGAGGCAATTGAAAAAGATGACTTTGGCATGACACTTGCATATAAACAACTTGGGTACCATTTGTAAAAGGAGATACTAGTGGCAACATGCTTGAACGCATACAATGGTAGGTGAAGGACCAATTGAAGCAAACATTTTTTTGTCTACATCAAAAGCACTAGGCCTTAATCCACATACCAACACTAATCAGATTAATTTGGAATGAATTGGAAGTTTGCATCCAATTCATGTAGTCATTATTATGACCATTTTGTAGATTCTAAAAAAACTTATTACATCAAGAAACAAAGTGGAAGACCATACCTTTAAGCACCATGTGGAACTAGGTTTAGAAGCTTTAGGCTTATTCTAATTTATGGACATATGTATAAATTAGGGCCTATTTGTGTGCTTAACTTTGATATATAACTTAGGAAGTTTTCAAGTTGTCCCATAAACCCAATTAAATGTAAACTTTAAATACAATGAAACCCAAGTGGCACACCTCACCATAGTTGTACCATCTTGGTTGCATGTGCAACTATGTGCAAAACTTAATATTGTAGAAATCATCCATTTGTTTAGATGAAAGTGACCTTAATCACAACATAGTTGCAAAGATAACTAACATTTATTCAAAAGTTAGTTGTAGTTGCATGAAACACCATGGATAGTTGCAATATAATGGTTGTAAAACCCATTATTCCTTTTATTGTTGGTCATATTATAAACAAAATTGTATTTTCACCCACAATGGTGGGGAAATGTGTGAAAGCCCTTACAATTGTGGTGTTTGGTGGATTGAACAATGTCGCCCCAAGTTGATGACTAAATGTTTTGCTTCACAAAATAACATTGAACACTACTACAAGGTGAAAATCACATAAGTGAAAACAACTACTTGCATTCATGTTCTATGTTATGATGGTTGGCTAGATCAAGCTTCAAAGGTGGTGTTCATGAGTCTCACAAATTTTGGTAATAATTGTTGCGATAACTTGGACCATTGTGTGGAAGGCTTGGGAAGGAAGCATGTGGTTGATAGGCCCCTTGTGCTTGTGGTATGGCTTGTCCAAGAAGGCACAAATCTCACTCAATATGAGGTAACAACAATGGAAGAAGTTGATTTTGTGTTAAATTGTAAGCAACTTAAATGTCCTCCCCACAATCTTTTTGACAATGAGAATTTTATCTATTTACACCAACCATTGGATGTAGATTCTTGGTCAAAACCTTGCAACAATTAAAATATCCAACATCATGGAACATTCAAGCTTTTGAAGGAAAATCAAAATAGGTGGGAGATCATTCACATTTTGACAAAAATTGTTTTACCACCCACGTAGGTCCTTTTCCAAGGTATGAACCCATCTACAACATCACCTCTAGCACACCCAATACCATTAAACAATATGAAGTGATAATTGGAATTTTTTCCAACACAAACTTGCATGGAATTCATCACAATGATGGCAAGTTCAATGGGTGGGCAAAGGAAGTGGGTGCATTGTAAACACATATATTACATTTTGCAACATGTTTTGTGTTGTGGGTAAACAATGGAATTCATTCATCATCTAACTTAGAGTTAGAATGAAATTCAATGCTTATCAAGTCATGCAAAGCAAATTGTTTCTTGTCATGTCTAGAGAATGAAGCAAATCTTTAAATGGAAAAATTATTTTACTTTTAGCAAATGGACATTATAATATATTTATTCATTTTTTTTTATGTTCTATTGTTTGGCTTTGCTCTTGAATGTGAAGTGCAAAAAAAGTCCATTTGACTTATATTGTTTAATTTTGAAATATAATACATCTAGCCCTAAACTATGGAATGAGTGATTACAATTGACCTTTCATCCATTTTCAAGTTTTGTCCATGTTTAAAAAATTGCCACATGGCAAAATATATCCAAAACATTATGTATGTATGTATGTATATAATGTAACAATGGATATTTTAAAAATATTCTTCTAGGTTCACATGCTTTCTACTCATGTTCACTTGCTCACAAGCTAACATCATTGCCTCTTTTCTTGTTTTGATGAATTTCTGTAGTTTTTTCATTTTTTAATTTTCCTTTTCTCCTTTTTTTGGAATTTTTTTCTTCTTTTTTAGGGTTCCTATTTTTAGGCAATGAATGGTTAAAGTTTTTCATTATTTCCAATACTCTTATGAGAGAAACTAAATTTATTGGTTAATATTTAACTTTGATCTTCTTGATCATTATTGGAAACTAATGACATCAATAGGGATGCTATGGTAAATGGTTAACACTGGGCATGGTATTGTTGAAGATTTTATGACATGGACATTTAAACTTTTAATTCATTCTCAAGTTTTGGTTTTTTTGGGCTTGTTTTTTGTTTTTGGGGTTTGGTTCCCTCTTTTTCATTTTTGTTGAGATGTTTCAAAAATTAAAAAACACTCAAAGAAAATTTCCAAGTATATTTGGAAGGCAACTTATATTTATGAATATGTTTTTTAGATCTAAAAGATACATCTTACACCTATTGTTTAAGAATGGGACAAATTTTACACCTATTTCTAAGGGATAAGAACCTTTGCCCTCTTATGCCTCATGATTTACAAATGTCTACATTCATGATAAGTTCACTTCATACTAATCTTACACCTACTATTTAGAAATGGGACAAATTTAACACCTACTTCAAAGGCATAAGAACCCCTGCCCTCCTATGCCTCATGATTCACAAATGTCTATGTTCATGATAAATTCACTTCATGATTTACATTGAAGTTAATAGGTGGGAACATTCCCAAAATGCAAGGTTGAACTCAATTACCATTTCATTTTATGCCCCTTGTTTTGAAAATGTTGCCATTTACATGAAGATGTGCCCTACATTCCAATATTTACAACATTGATTACCAAATAATTTCTCAATTTAATAAGTATAATAGTTGACTTATATTTAGGTGAAAATCCTTTAAGGCATACCACACAAGACAAAAAAGGCCTAATCATTTTTTCCATCCTTTTTTACCCTATATTTTGATCCTCATAAAAATTAATGAGTCAAAAGTTGTTAAATATTTCAAAAGGACTACATTTTAAACCATTACAATTATAGATTCCATCATAATCATCCATAAATGTATTTTTACATGGTAAAAAAAGATTACATAAAATAGATAGAAAAAGGTGATGTTGTGACAAGATTTTGGTACACCTTAAAGAATTTGGACCTGTCCTAAGTGTAAAAAAACTTTTCAAGTATTATTGGGAGATAACAAAATTTGAATATCCAAGTTCATTACACCTACATTTGTTGAAGGGAATATATTTTTAAAAACCAATGAAACTTTTTAAATTGATGCCAAAGGAAGGAAGTGAACCCATTTAGTACATAACCAACTATTTCATTTGTAATATTTATGCTCATGTTGGTCAATGATAACTACATTTGCACACATCCTTTTCTTTATAAGCACAATTCCAAGTTTCACCCTCCCACATAATGTTTTTTACAAATTCACCTACACCTAAATTCCATCCAATCATTATCCACCATCATCTTCAATAAATGTAAATTCGAATCTAGGATTCCCTTTAACACCAATATGCATGGCCATCTCCTTCCCATCCCCCAAAGAGGAAAACCCTTTTGATTAAATTCTTATAAATTATTCCACATTTACTGTAACAACAAATTTGCATTACAATATTCACACATTCACAAATTCTGGTTTGATTTTAAACACACTTATGTGTACAATTCATTACAACACCAAATTCATGAATATTTCAAATAACCAAAATTTGTACTTCAAAATACAATGTAAAAAACAAGAATTAAAATTATAATTCATTTCATGATTTTTTTGATACTACAAATAAATCACACAATAATATGAGTATGGAAAAATTGAAAAAATATGTATTTCCCTTGTTTACTAAAAACTTTAATCAAAATACAACAAAAAATTCCATGTTCTATTGAAATGTAATCAAACAACAAGATTAAATATGTGGTATATAAAAAATAGAATATGTAGTTTCTACTACAAAGTATCTACATCTATCTCCTTACTTCAAAACCATGTGTCTAAGAATGAATTTCATTTCCCCATAACTCCCACCTTTGGGTGGTCCCCAAGTCACCATTAACATGTATCAAAACTAAACAAAAATTCAATATTTAAACCTCCAATGTCCAATGATCAATCCCTATTTGTAATGCCTTGTACATCCAAAAACAATGTAAAAACAATGTACTTACTCCCTTAACACCTTTCCCTCTCTCCCCACCCTTTACCCAATCCCCCTTGTAGTGACCTTAGATTTACACTACAACAATTGACATAGTGCCCACCCTAACAAGGGGTAGTAGTCTTTTGGTGAAAATGCTATCATTTACAAATGTCAATTAGTGCATTTGTCTTTTTTCTTTCAAATAAGGTTATACAAAATGCATTTTATTTCTTCACTATTACAAGATTTGGATTATTGTTAAGGAATTCAATCTAATTGATGTTTAACACATAGGATAGAAGAAACCAAAGTCCAAAGCAAAATGTAACTAATCTAGTTTGCAAATAAACATAATATTTGAAGAGAAGTTTAAATGCATGGAAGATAATTAGCAACTAACACCACATAATATTGGATCTGGTCCAATAATTTCATGCAGAAATGGATCAACTTGAACCCATAAAAGTGAAAATATGGAGGCCAAAATAAGTGACCACACTATTTCAATTGTCGGTATGCGGTTTTGGCGACCCATCAAACCTTTGAGGAATGGGTATAAATGAACAAGCACCCAAAATGCAAATAAAAGTTTTCCAACGAAAGGGCCCCAAGCTTGATAACCATTATAAATTAGTTCTGCAGTTCCCGCAATAATACCCACAATGTTGATGAACACGAGTGTGGTTGGGAGAATGAGAAGAGTAGTCCACTTGAATGCATATAGTTCTCCAAAGTCCTTGTCCTCAAAAGCTTTGGATGTCACTGTGAAATTTGTGTTAATACCCGCCAACATTTTGAACAACCCTTGAAAGATTGCAAACAAGTGAGCAGAAACACCACTTATCACCCAAAATTGCTCATTTCTCCACCATTCGTGAATATCCACTCCTGACCATCGCATTTCCAAAATACCCGTTGCAAAAATTGATAGAAATAGGGAAATAAACCACAAACTTGCAGAATTACTCATCTACACATGAAAAAAACCACTTTAAACTCAATATTTTTCATCAATACGTCTTGCCCAACGATTCATGGTTGTGTAGTTAAAACCTTTACACATTATGCCACATGGTATGTTGAACCAATAGAAATGGTAATATCAAAATAGAATTCAAGGAGGAAGGGGGGAGAAGAAATTATTGTAACATACCGTCGGAATGATAAATTTGCCTGAAAGAAAGCAAATAGCTGGCAATGTACAATATGCAACAAGAGGCAAAGCGGTGAATGGGTGAATGGCAATGTTAATATATGCTAGCCTTTGAAGGCATTTCAAATGCCCACCTTTGTACCCATACCAAATAGGGCAATGTTGGCTCAAACAAATTTCTACAGATCCAAGTGCCCATCGTAACACTTGGTTAAGCCGATCAGATAGATTAATTGGGGCCGACCCTTTGAATGCAGATTGATGTGGCATGCAGTAGATTGAACGCCACCCACGACAATGCATTTTGAAACCTGTCAAAATGTCTTCTGTGACTGATCCATAGATCCATCCAAGCTACCATTCACAACACATTAAAAAATCATTATTTTTTAAACACTTGAAGGAATGTAACAAGTTGAAGAAAAAACATAATAACTTCAAAATTAAAAAATATTGACATAACCTTAAGGCTTTCAAAATTCCAAATCAACTTTTGTGAAAACTTGAATTGAACTATATATATTATAGGGCTTGTAATGGCCACTAAATTGTAGTAAATATAATTTTTTGTAGAACTTACTTCCTTTCCCCAATCAGATTTGTCTTCATAACCACAACTGATGACATGAATGGCTTCCTTCAACAGAGCATTAGCATTTGCTGGTTGTGGAACACCACCACTTTCAAGAAAAGTTGATGCAACAAATGCAAAAGATGGACCAAATTTTTCTTCCAAATTCTTTGATGATGTTGTTAACACCTTGTCATGTTCTACCCCTGAAAATTTCCATGCAATGATCTTGTGTAAGAACATGTTGTCCCTTGGGAAAACAACCATGAAATTAATGGCATAAAATGTAAGTACTAGATGAAAATTTTAATACCACTTCAAAGTAATTAATTAATTTACCTTTGAAGCCTTCTTCAATGTCTTCAATGCCAAAGATAGAAGACTTGGAATCGGGTGTCTTTTTCTTATTTGAAGCATGTGCAAGCTTGTTCTTCCTTACGGGTTTGTGAGCACCACAACAAATATTTTGAATTGCCTTCTTATTTCCTTCTTTGGTTGGTGGATCATACCCATATAAAGCTTGCCTTCTGAACACACATCCAGTTCCCACATACACCGGACCTTGGATTCCATCCAACCCTTTCAAGTTGATCTGCAAACCATTAGTGATGGCATAAAAAAGATGTGTGATAATCTCATAGAAACATACTACACCGTGCTATTTGCAACATGTGATGTCACAACCCAATTTCTAATAAAATATTTCTCATTTATGAATATTATTCAAAAAGAAAGTTTATTAAAAATATTTTTTTTATTAAAGACATCCTTTCGAGGGGCACTTGCGGGTGATGTAGAAATGGTGTAATTCTCACATCAAAGAAAATAGTGTTGTGATTTGCATATCGATCACTCCTATCGATACCATTGAATCTTTGGGGAAATTGCACATAACATACTCGCTTGCCAACTGATGGGTCCATCATGAAACACATTGCTTCTCGCAAAGCTTTACTATTATTGATGTAATGATCACAATCTAAATTGAGAATGAATGGTGCATTTGTGAGCATTGCAGACACTCGCACCTGCCAAAACAAAAATTATATTAACATTTTACACATGTTCAACTATTTAGTTAATGTTTTTGACATTGGGTTTGTCCTAGATGAAATCCATGGAAACAATATTAATAAAACACTAAAATTATTATGTATGGGAAAAAAATCACACTCACCAAAGCATTCATGGCTCCAGCTTTTTTATGATGATTAAAACCAGGACGCTTTTCTCTAGACACATACACTAGTCGTGGGAGTTCATTCCCATCAATGTCACGCCCACCATTATGGCCCAAAAACACCTACATAATGAACAAACACCTTGAACATTAATGACAATTGTGAAACCACATGTACAAAATCTATGGGCTAGTAATGAAAAGATCAAACATTTTTATGTGGATGAAAATGCCATCCAATATCTTGCAATTTCAAAATTTTGAAACATTTTATCATGTGCAAGTTTAAAATTTGAAAGACATGCAATATAAGTACTTGGATCATTGCGGGATGGTTTTGTGTGTTGTTCCCAGGCCATGGTGTACCATCTTGCATTATCCATCCTTCCTTTGGCATTTCATTTGCCTTTGCGACCAAAGCATTCACACGTACTTTAAACTCTTCATATTCCCTCTGTCCACAAGCAAATTAATTCAAATAGACATCTAGACCTTTAATTTTAATCACATTCAAACATTGCAAATATATGTGTACTTAATTAACATTTCAACGGAATGTTTTTGAATGATGATGGACTTATAAGCTATTTTTTAAATGCATATAAATTCTTTTGTCTACTAGTTTATTCCTTATGAAAATGATGTATTTTTTTTCACATGTCCAACCCCCAATTGATCAAAACATAATCCAAAGATAATAATTTGAATAACTAACCTTCATTATACGACGCTCCTTCACAAAAGAATGTTGCACTTTATCCTTCAAATAGTCAATCTTATGGGTGAAATACATTTCAGGAGCACGAGGTTCAATATCAAACTTCTTGCAAAATGGCACCCATTTTCGTGCAAATTCTGAAATTTCTACAATAACATCAAAAGTGAGCATGGATGCTCCATCATCTGATAAATAACATGACATTTTTTCAACAGGGTAATCAACCCCAAGAATTGAAAGGATCACATTGGCAGTCACCAATGGAGGTTCTTTTGTAGGATCCACTGTACTAACAAAAACATCAACATGTGCTAGTTGAGATGGTTCACCTTCCTTTTCATACCTGCAAATAATTTCAACTTGGGTTATGCATCTAGGATTATTGAAGAAAAAAAAAAGAAAAAGAACTCTAGTGTTGTTTGAAACATTATAAAATACTAGATAATTTTTGAATGCAAAAACATTTCCAAAGAAATAAAAAGGAACAATTGGATTTTTTTAATACCTAAAAGATAGCCTATCAAGGTATGTTTCTCGATTGATTGGAAACCACTTGGGAAATTGATCGAGGATCCAAGATATTGCAAACCAGATCTCACAGATCACAGATGTGAGCCATAGGCCAAAAGCATTGGGAACAGGATTCAAAATTCGATAGTGGAAAAAGAATGCAACAATCACAAGCCTGATTATGATGACCATCCTATAAGGATTGATTTTGTTGGATGCAAGAAAAATTTTCCTTGATAATGCTCGCCTTGATTCATCAACCCTGAAAGGAACAAAAAAATTCCCCACAACCAAAAACTACCAAAAGATTATTACCATGAAAACAATTCACCAAGACATGATCTAATTAATCATTTTTAAAGTTGTAAAACAACCAAAATCAAATAAATTTAAAAAGCTTACATGAGGTAATTTGGACCTTGTCCAGCAACACCATCATCAAAATCAACTATCTCTTCAATAAGATGATGATTTTTTTTAGTACTGTCAATCATTATCAAATTCGTCTTCTTTTTCTCTTGCCAAAGCTTCCAATTTTCCACACGCTCCCTCCAAGCCACACTTCCATAGAATCCTGAATCCTTGATTGGGTCCATTGACGCCAATGGCACTACAATCAATCAATCCATCAATCAACCAAGCAACCAATATTTTTTTTACATGAGTTAGATAAGAAAAGAAAGGATGATGATCTACATCAAAATGATGGAAAATTACATTTGAACAACTAGAATTATGCGATTTAAAGTACCACAATTTTGCAAGAACTCTTAATTTTTTTGAAAAAGAATTTAACATGAAGTTCTAAAAAGTTGTTGATTAGATCATCACACCTAAGTTTATTTCATCATAGATAATGGAAGGGACTTGTGTTTGCCCATTGCTTGGTGTATCATGTCCTTGTAACATTGTAGCCTCTATGACCATGGTTTGTTGCTTGTCATGTTTGTTAGCTTCAACGCAATTGTTTGTTTGTTTCTCCAAATTGTTGAGGATCTCTATTGGGTCTTTTTTCAGCTTTGAAGGCTCTAGCTTTTGTCCATCACCATCCATAAAAGGTGGAGGACTTTGTCCTAGATACCCAAATCATCAACAAATATAGGCTTGCATAAAAGAAACATGGAATTCAAATATAAAAGTTTAAACTAATGATTTTTGTTTGATTCATTATACAAAAATCTCACATAAAACAATTGCCATTTGTAATTGTTGAACAAATATTCTTTAAATGGAAATTGATGAAGTGTGCACAAGTTAATAACTTTTCAATCATTATGCTTGTGATTATATCTAAAAAGAAAGTTATGAGAAAACCAACCCAATGCTGGCCTTGATGATGACAATATAAATGGTGTCATCCATGTTTTGAGTCTTGTGTTCATAACATGGTTGACATATAAAAAATGAACATTCACTACAAACCATAAAAAACTTACTAGCTTCCAAAGTCACCCCAACATCATCGTCCCCATGAATTTGGCAAATGTTGACACCATCGAGTTGCTTAAGAGGTGGTTTTGGTTGCAAATTCTAAACATGTAACAAGAAAAAAAAAGAAAAAAAAGAATTAGTTATTGATTTTAAAGTGAATTTCTCTAGGCCACAATCGAACATGTTCACAACCATGACTAGTAATGAAGAAAAGCTCTGCAATTATAAAAGTTCAACAAACCATGTCCATGTTTTATTCTTCCTTGAAATCTTGTTTTAACATTTTTTCAATAGAAACAAACATCAATAGATTGAAAGAAGCTCACCACAAGTTGGTTTTCTTGTGGAATCATTGACCCCATGATTCCTTGATTACCTTCAAAATTGCTTTTTACTTGTAAACTATTTGTTTTAAAAAAAAAATTTGATTCAAAAATCCAAAAATCTAAATTTCATTGCATTGTTTCCTCTTTCACCTACCCACTACCACCACCATCACCCAAGATAATCCCTTGAAATTCAGCCCCAAAAGAATGAATGTACTGTCATCTTTAGTAGATACAACAAATCCTCCATCATGTATTGCACCTCAAATTCACAAATCCATATTCAAACTAACAACAACAATTTCAAGTTTACCAAGAAGCTAAGAATTGCAAATTTAACAAACTCCAATTCATAAGTTGTCTTCCACATCTATCTCCCAATGCATAGTTCCGGACTTGTTTTTCTTAGATTTCTCAACCTCGGCATACCTTCAACTCACCATCACCACTAGAAACAATAATAACAAAAGACTAGGTCTACATTCTTCAAACTTGTCCAATTTTTTTGGTCAAAATCGAATTGAAAACATCTAACAACAAACTAAATAGTTGAATTCACAAATATTCAATTGAGCTTCCACATATACATTCCATACTTTCACATATCTCACCAAATCACTATTTTTATATTGTAGCTACAAGCACATGGAGGAAAAGAAAAATGAGCGAATGAAAAAGAGAGACAGACAAATTCCTTCATGCGTTCATTCATTTCCTATAAAGCTACATTGACCATGGGCACTACTAAGTTCTAAAAACACCAAGGAATTAAACAATAACATTTTTTTGGATTGGTGTATGTCCCACTTTTTCTTGTGGTGAGAATATCTTTTTTTGGAGTGTGGAGGGAGGGGGGTGGGGGATTGATTTTCTTTTTTGGGGGTGTTGTGTGGGTTTTGACTTACTTTTTTTTCCCTCCCTTTTTGGGTGTCATATTAGATCATTCTTTTTTTCTTCTCAAACTCCTTCCCAAAATAGGTTTTATCTTGAAGCTAAATCCATTATACAAGCAAAGGTGAAGATAATAGGTAGCTTTTAGTTAGAATTGATAGCATTGAGAGATGAACTAAAGGAGAAATAACAAGACCAATATGTGGGCAAAGCAATATGAAAGGAAGGCAAAATAAAAATAATTGGTGGAAATTGGAAATCTAAGAGATTCTTGCTTTAGGCCGGTCCACGATTGTAAAGCAAGTATCCAATATTAAACAAGTATCCTATAATTTGGTGGAATATTATCTTTCTTTATTTTTGCAAAAAAAAAAGATAGTAGAAAATGTTGTAAAAGTCTCATGCTTTAGAAGTTTAGAGTTGAAAGAACCTATTAAAAGTTGGCATCTATATTTATTGTCAAAATTTCATAGACTATTTTCTAAAAGTCATTCTTTAAAGTTTACAATCAAAAGAACTTGCCAAAGAAGCTACCTATCAAAAGTTGCCTATAATTATGAATTATCACAAAAACATTTATAATTATTTTATATTATTGCTAAAGTGGATTTTGCAAAAAAAATAAAATGCTAGACCTCAAAAGGTATTAGTAAATGGATGCAAGGAAAAAGGCTAAGAGAAATAAGAGTTGTCATGTTTCATCTTTTAGTAAAGAACCTTAGGTTGGTTTAGAGGCCTTTGTACCAAGTACAAAGAACTCCCTACCAAAAACCACCAATAAATTTGGGGACAAAGTGAGAGTCAAACAAGCAAATATATTTGGATAAGTTTTCTTGGGGAAGGTGGAAATTGCTTTGCCAACAACACAAGAAAAACAAAGGGGAAAAAGAGATAAAAAGATATCATGTGCAAGGGTGTAAAAATAATTTCACATGGTATGGCATTATTCTTTGAAAGCAAAAGTGGGTCAAATTTCTTTTTTTAGATTTATAATTTATACACTCAACCATTAAGATTTTTTTGGAAAATAACACTTCATTTAAAGTTATAATAAACTTAAAGGCGCATTGGGCAATAGTACTACTTTAATTATTTCCTTTTAAAAAAAATTCCACCTTCTATTTAACTTTTTTTTTTTTTTTGAGGAGATGGTGGGGGGGAGAACACACACTTTTTCTTTCTTTTTTTTCCATCGCAAAAAGATTAAATACATGTGTATTGGAAAATTGAAATTTTTCTTCATTTGAATTTTCTTTCCAAATAAAAGATTTGGTCATTTGCCCTTTTTCCATCTACACATAAATGTAATTTATAATGCAAAAATATTTTTCACTTTCTTTCCACAAAGGATTTTATGTGCCTTTTTGACTTGTTTAAAGACAATTTGCAATAAAGAAAGTATTCCATTTTCTGGCCAACTAAAAAGGCAGCATGAAGAGCTTCTAATGTTGTTCTAGTCAACATACTCTCTTTCATGTGAAAGAGCACCTGGACTTGTTGGAGACTTGAGGGAATTTGTTGGGCAACCTGAATAAAATTTCCCAATCTGCCCAAAATTTTCAACCACCTTGGAAACATTTCCTCAGATTTTCTGCAAATCGACTTAATTTTTTTGGCTAGCTTAGAAAACTTCTGAACATTTTTCCATGTTGCCTGAGATTTTGGGCAGCAATGAAACCGATTTTTAACTTCAATAATCTACCCAAAATTATCAACTAGAATTTTTAAAATTCCCAAACTGCCTTATTATTATTATTATTTTTTGGATCATTGGGATTTTTCCAGAGTGCCCAACATTTTTGGGAATAGAATTGAAAATTTGTAACGTTTCTAATATGCCCAACATTTTTGGGCAGATAAATTCCAAAACTGCCCGAAATGTTTTGAGCATCCTGGAAATTTTTTTGTCAGAATTTTTTTCGAGCATCAGGATTTTTCCAGAGTGCCCAAAGTTTTGGGCAGAAGTGAAATTTCTTTCAATCTATATAATCTGCCCGAAATAATCAGGCTGCATAAAATTCCCATAATGGCCAAAACAAATTCTAGCATCCAAGAAAAAAATTCTCAAGAAATTTCTGCAAAATGTCCAATTTGTTTTGGCAAAATGAGGAAAAAAGTAAATTGTAAGTTTCCCTAAGCTGCCCAAATGTTTTCCACGAATTGGACATCCCCTCAATGTAAATGGTTCAACATAGAGCTAAATTAAGCTCATCATACTATATTATCTATCCCATTGTGCGAATAATGCAAGGGTTAATTTACTCCAAGGTCTATAATTGGTCATTTTAACCCCCAAATCAAGAGGGAGTTAAATGGAATAAATTTTTTTTGTTGTAACCCTTTGTTTTAATCTAGTTTGAAGGTTTTTGTTTTCATAAACTAGGATTTAGATGTAAGAAATAATTCAATCTTTGCTCCTACAATAGATAACTTGCTATAGTAACATGTTTTACATGGATGAATAAGGCACTCTAGGATTGGAGAGTACAATATTTCATTTAAGTTTTTCCTACATTTCTGACTTTGCTCTCACAACATCATAAGATTGCACATGTTTTTATATGTCTTCATAGAATCAAGGCAATTTTTTTAACATATCATCGTCTACTTAAACTCCTCTCTCTATCATTCATGTTAAGCTTTCAACAGGTATAACTACATAGCAAATTACAAAGTTCCTCTTTTTGCTTAATTTAAAACTCAAAGTGCAAGTATCTATTTTGCAGTGCATTCTATTCAACACAAAAACATAGAAGTCCAAATGCTTCCTATCATGGAAATTATTTATTCAACTAATGAAATAGATCC
>Ga0209208_10002343_pt1 | contig 27126 bp, 25 predicted proteins | sample S1TSphfallax_3_FD_187694 | JGI IMG/M metagenome (GOLD analysis project Ga0209208, IMG submission 187694) | Host-associated microbial communities from peat moss isolated from Minnesota, USA - S1T2_Fd - Sphagnum fallax MG (SPAdes) (version 2) | ecosystem: Host-associated > Plants > Peat moss >...
GGGGGGGGGGGCTGCGGAAGCCACGAAGGCGACGCGATGGTACCAGCGCACGCGGAAGCTCTTGCAACAGTTGCTGCGCTCGAGAGCAAAACGCACGTAATAACCAAAATGCGAGCTACTTCTGCGGACTCGGCAGCAAAAATGCTTTGTCATCAACCACGGCCGTCGTTGATCTTCAGACAGTGAGAAACAAAACCACCCCCCCAAAAGAAAAAAAGAACGAAACAAAAGCCAGTCGCGAGAATCTGTGTTTCTGGTACTGTGAAATATCTGGTCAAGCGAAATTTCTGACTCTGAGACCTCAAATTTCGCTACTTTACTTGGGTAGTAGTAGTAGAGGACCTTCATCATGTCTTCATCATCATCTTCTTCTTCTTCCATTTTCCAAGTTTTGTGTGTTGTCTCTCGATTTTGAGTTTTGGGTTGTGGATTTCAACGGTCCTTTTTTTTTTGGGAGGGGGTTTGTTTTTCTTTCTAAAAACAAATTGAGTTGGAGTTGTTTGTAAGGTTGTAAGTATTTGGATTTTTGTTTGTGGCGTGTCGGAGATTGTTGCTTGGAAGTTGCTTTTCTTTCTGTAAGCTTTTTGGGGGGAGCGTAAGGATTTAGGACTGTTAGAATGTGGGCAGCTTGCTTGCCTTTTGTGCTTGTGTGTGTGTGTGTGTGTGTGTGTGGGGTGAGCAGTTTTGAGCTGTAGATAAGAGTGTTTTGAGCTGATGGAGGAGGAGAGGTGGAAATGTGCAGATGAAAAAGAAGAGCGCTGCTGTGGACGAGTCGAAAAGCGTTGAGAGAAGGTTACGGAGGGTGTGAGGAGTTAAGGAAGGAGGAGGAGTCAAGAGTGTTGGAGAAATGCCGCTGGTTAGATATGAACTTCGGAATGAGCTGGGACTTGCCAATCCACAGCTGTACCGAACGGCAGGCAAAGACGACTCCCAAGCTTTGTTGGCGGGTGTGGCTATGGCGGGCCTCGTCGGAATTATTCGCCAGCTCGGGGACCTTGCTGAGTACGTCGTCCACTACTCTCTCGAGCATTTAAATCTTTTTTTTTCCCGATTTCCAGTTTGCCATCTTTTGAGCTATGTTGTTGTAAGCTTGACATGGGTCTAACAGATCTCACGAGCTCAACGCAGCAGCTATGAATTCACCCTTGAAAGTTTGTGATGCAACTGTCTCTTGAGTTCCAAGAATCTCCTAAAAATTCCAATCCAACTTCTTTCTTCACCTTTGAAATGCCGGATGGGGGGAAAAAAGCAGATTTGCAGCTGACATTTTCAATGACTTGCATGCGGAAGCAATGACAATCATGGGGTGCTACCATGACTTGAAAGCAAGGGTGACAAAACTAGAGCTGGTGCTTCCTGCAGTGGAGAAATCTTTGCTATCAGAAGCCAGTCATCTCCGTTTCATTTATTCACCAGGTATGTATGTATGTATGATGAACAACACCAACTCGGTCCTGTTTTCTTCCTCTGCAACAACATCCCAATTCATGGCAATCAAAGCAGATAGACACCTGCACTGTGCAGGTAGGTGTTGTGTGCTCAGACTCTACTTGACATGGGCTGCATGCACACTCCAGTCCTTGATGGCATTCTAGGACTACTGCTTGCAAGGTCTTTCATGTGTCAGACTGGGTTGATTCAAGAGTCTCCATTTGTATCTGCTGCTGGGATGTGGTGATAGGGGCAGAGTGGCATGCAAGCTTGCCAAGTGATGAAAACCACTTTATGAAACGTGATTTGCCGCGCTTCCTTCACAACTTGTATGATGATTGTCGAGGTCCTCCCCGCCTCTTCCTCCTTGACAAGTATGGACCACTCAACCCTTTTGATAAATCTTCATCATTTAAAGCTTTCATGCTTCTTTCTCTCAAGAGATCAGACTCATACACTGACTCAACTTCCAGCTGCTGTGATGACCTACCTCCATCCACCCTCTTGGCCCTTCTGTCTAGGCAAAGAGAATTGGGACAAACTCATGATTTTTTGACACATTTTGAACATATAGATCATTGTACACTTGTGAGTGTCAAAGATGCACTCATGTCCAAGCAGTTGGCAAAACACAAAACTCAATGCCAAATTGTTGCAATGAGGCCTTTGCAAAAAGTTGAGAAATTATGTGAATCTAAGCATGTTATACCTAACAAATAGACTTGGGTGCTTCATGAAACCCACACTTCCAGCTTTCACTGGAGACATAAACCTCTTGGTCATTCAAGGTTTAACAGATGGCTGGCTGGATCCAGGTTTGATGGGGCAGGAGCAGGGGCATGTGTAAAGAGGTACACTGATCCCTCAATCTTTATGAAGGTATGGGCTGACTCAGAGCTGAAGAAAGCAGAGCAAGAACAGCAAAAAGCCCGGAAGGAGAGGGTAATTGTTGCACTACCCTCCATTTTCCTTTCCATGACATCTTTTCCATGATTTAGTTCTTTAGAATCTTTTTCTGAATTTGGATCGCAATCAAAATGACACAAGGGACATGATGCTTTGTGATCTCTTGGTTTCATCACCTCCTGGGGAAAAAAAGAAGGGGGGTTTCTGCATGCATATTCTGCATTGCTTTTCTGAGAATCAGACATACCTATTTGTTGCTGAACACAAGTGAGTGTGGTTAAAGGATTGGTTTCCAAAAGTTTGCAAGCAATAATGTATCTAACTGTTGCAAGACCAAATGATGTCTTTGGAAACTTGTTCCTTTTGTTTCTGAATGGTTTTGTGGTGGCTTCCAGAAGGAGGCCAAGTTGCATAAGAAAAGATTGGCAATAGCAGGCTTCCATCCCAAACCAAGGTCTCTATTCTTGCTGCTTTGCTGTATTTTACAAAATGTTAGATTGAAACTGGAATAGCCCATTTCGGGCTCAATGTTTAGTTGTAACAATTTTATGCATCCATCACATGGCTCACAAGTAGTGGGTCTATCAGACAGTGTGCCTTACCTTCAAAGTTTGATCTGCAGAGAGCGTTTTTCAGTCATTCATCTTGGAAATCTGGAAGGCTTCTCAGGAAGCTTTATTCCAAGTATGAAGGCAAATATTCCTTCAAGACAAGGGTTGGACCAGATACTTGAAATTCAGGAGAATGGTGACCAGACACCCCTCCGACTCATAACTGATTCAGGATCCACTGAAGAAGCTCAAACTCCTTCATTAGCACCTCTTGGAATTGACAGTATTGACACAGAAGCTGAGAATCTGGAAGATAATATTGCAAAGATCAACACGATGCTTGAGGAAGATGGTGAACAGATGCCCCTGCTGCAATTGGCAACTGGTTCAAGGTCTTCAGAAGAAGCTCAAACTCATCTTGAAATCAATTGCATGAACAAAAAAGTAGAGAATCTGGAAGATAATTTTACCAGGTTGAATATGTCTCAGGAGGAGTGTGACCAGCTGATGCTCCTGCAACCCATGAGTGGTTTAAGATCTGTAGAAGGAGCTCTAGCTCAACCATCAGCAGTTCTTGCAATCAATAGTACATTGGACATGGAATCTGAGATTTGGGAAGATCATTTTGAGAGGCCAAATCAGGTCAAGGTGGGTGACACAAAGTTGCAACGAGAAGAGGTTGCCAGTGACAGTGACTACTTTGTTGATGCACTGACTACTTTGGAGTCTGAGAGTGAATCAGACACTGAGTCACGGACTTGGCCAGAGCCTGATACCCATCTTCCCAAAATAGTAGTATCTGAGGAGGCATCCCTTCTTAATCACTCAGTGCTGAAGGCACATGTGGAGTCTCAGAGGCAATTGCTTCCAAGGGGCATTGACCTTCTAGAAGAGCAAGCAGGATTATCTCACATGGTCATGTTTAAGCCCTATAATGTCCTGGATGTTGACTCACCCTTGGACCTTGAATATGAGGATCGTTGTCCATGGATGGAGTCTATAAAGCCTCCCATGCCTCTTAGAGATTTTGGAGTGGTGGAGAGTGATCATCATGCTCCGTTTTTGCCTCCTGAGGTGGTGATTGAGGATGTGGACCGAGGTACCCATCAATTATCAGAGCTTGAGACCAAATTCCAACCTGACGCTGGCCTGTCCAGTGAACAGAACGAGATGGGTATGGTGGCACTTGTGAACCTCCCAGCTCAGAAAGAGCATGATGAGTTTCAAAGACAAAGGCCTCATAAGGAGCCAGCCAGCCCACAACTGAGCGCTGCACCTCATGATGGCTTTGTGATCAAATCACCTTCTCTCAAACAATGTGATGAGCATCCTTCTTCGATTGTGGAAGCAAATAAGCCTCCCTTGGGTACAAAACATCTGGACATAGAGGGAGAACAGGCTTGTTCCTTAGTGGCTAGTGAGATTGTTGGTGATAAGAGAGAATTGGATAACTGTAGTAGAACTACTATTGTGTTGAACTTTGAAACACAAGCTTGGCCAACTCAGGCCCATGAAAGCAGTGAGTCAGATCAGACTTTCAGTGACCTTCAAACACTCCCACATTGCAGTATTCAACCTCAAGAAGAAGAGTCCATGTCTGAATTGTCCTCTCGGCAACACAAACAATCTCCAAGTTCTGCAGTGGAATTGACTGAACTTCCTGAATCTCTGGAAACCCTTGGAGCTGATGAAGGTAATGGCCCTGGCAAAATTGCTAAGGAGTTCGTCTACGATGAAGAAGGTGCTGGTGGACTTGGGGGGTTGGTGTCTGAATCACAAGCTCAGCCTGGCCTAGATGAAGTGACAGTACTGGGTGAGGGGTCCCAGCTTTTGAATCACTCAGCAGTGGAAAAGCATGTGGAGTCTAGAAGACAGAGGCGACGATGGGACATTAACCGAGTTCATGAGCAAGCTCAAGTCCCTCAATTGGCTGTTGAACCTGAAGATGATGTAGTGATTGAGTCATCTGAGCAGATCACTTCTGCAGTGGATTCAATTGAGCCTCAACTGTTTTTTCAATCCCAAGGAACAATGAGAGGAAATGGTCATGCTGAACTGACCAGCAACACAATGGGTGACAAGATGCAATCCGAGCTAAAATTGCAGGGTTGGCCACACCCCAATGAAGTCCTTGAAGCCCAAGTGCCAGCTGAGTCTCCCATTCGGAGCAGCCATACAGCTCCAAAAAAACCTGCAAAGTCTCGAAGACAGAGGCCTTCAAAGAGTATGGACTTGGAGAAAGCAGTCTGTCAGACAAAGCTGAAGCATGAGGACCTGAGAAATAAATCTTCTGTTAGGCGGCAGCCACATTCTGTGGTGATGTTGACAAAGCCTCCAACCTTTCTGGAATATCTTGGAACAAGGAGAGAGAATGGTGATATGTCAACGGAATGTGACAGTCTTTCTGCTCATGGGCAAAAGTTGGATGACCAAGGATCTCAGGAGTCGCCAGGCTTTAGATCTCAAGGTCTTGACTTTACAGAGTCGGATGAAGCATCTCCTTTGACCCATTCGGATATGAAAAAGCATTCAGAGTCTCGGAGACAAAGGCCTCGCTGGGATATTAACAAAGTCAAGAAGCAACTGGTATTGACTGAGATATTAAGACCTGAGAGTGATTTGGTGACTGCATCATCTGTACTAGACACTGAGGAACCTGATTCACTGGTTGAACTTTCTGAGACTCCGACAATGTCTTCTTCCAAAGGGATCAAGTTACCACATTCTCCAGTAATCAATGGTCATGCTAAGGTGATTTCCAATGAGCAGAGAGTGGATGATCCAGAAGCAGACCGTGATTCTCCAGAACTTTCTGAGCCTCCCATGGCTCCTGAAGAGGTTGGGCTAGCAAACTCTCCAGAAGTCAATGGTCATCATGCTCATGCGGTGAATGGGCACATAGTGGAAAATCAAGCAAGAACAGACCGTGATTCTGTGGAAGTTTCTGAGCCTCCCGTTATGCCTTTTGAAGAGGCCAAGATCAAAAAACCTTGGACCATACTAAATGGTCATGCTCAAGTTGTTTCTAGTGAGCAGATAGTGGATGGCCAAGGATTGGACTGTGATTCTCCGGATGTAAAAGAGTTGATACTTCGTAGTGATCCATGCAGTGCTGATCACAATGCAGTCTGTTTGTACAAAGGTGAAGACACACTTCCACATGAGAATCATCATGGGATTGAGCAGGAACCCAGGAGTACAACCTCTCTGCCATCTTTGAGTTCAAGTCCCTACACACTGCTTTCATCACCAACTTCAGATGAGAATCGAGACCAATTTGATTGCACATCATCAGCTAGCTCACCCCAGTGGTCAACCCCTTCCAATGCTCTACCTTCACCTCCTGACTCTCCAGCCAGATCCTCACGTGGATTGTTCTTAAGTTCTCCAGTGCATTGCAACGACTCCAAATTCTGCACTGAGTCAGGTATTATTGTACAAGGTCCACCAGCACATGTCCCAGTTCCTTCTTCCTGTTCCATGACCTCCACATGCCTGCCTATCCAGCAGGATTCCATAGACTACAGGTCAAGTAACTCCTGGAACCGCTGGAATTGTCAAACCCTAAAGCTGCCTCCACGAGCAATACCTCTGGTGACTCAGCAGTTGCAGCAGTCAAGCTCTCGAGTGTCTTCCTCGCCTGATTCCAATCAGATGTCAGATGCTGAAATAGATGAAGCCCTCATGGATGCCATTTCTGGAAATTGCATGGTAAGCGTTATTACACTGTTGTGGTTTTCTTCATGCTTATTGGGCCTTCTTCCATCATGGGTGAATTTCTTTCTTGAAGAAAATTGTACAATTTAGTGGTAACCCAGAAAATGATTATCCCGGACCTTTGGTCTCCCAACCACATCCAATATGGAAACTCCTGAGTCTGATGTAATTTGTGCTCATTTCTTCTTCTCTGTTTTGGAATCTTGCTGAAGGGAACGGTGGCTGCAATGGACCTATCAAACATCCTGGGCAATCAGAATATATCTATGGAACTGAACAGAAAACAGGTATGTTTGCTTGTGACTTTTTCCAAAGGAAGGTGCATCTTTTGGAACATAGCTTAACCGACAACCACTTTCAATGTGTGGGTCATGGGTTATATGCTTGTGTCATTCCAGCAAGTTTGTTGGTGCCTTAAAATTGAAGTCTTTGATCTTATGTCAGTATCAAAGACGGCAGCGACACTCTGGGCTGCAGAAAAGGCAGGGATCATGTCCTGTCACCTGCAACAATTTCACCGTAGCTGCAATCATGGAGAAAGCAAATGCAATCCGACAGGTATAAAACAGCTACACCTAGCTACCACTTGAGTCTTTTGAAACTGCTGACCTCTCTTTGGATCCAAACTTGTTTGGTTCAGGGAATTAACATTTCTAGACTTGGAAGGGATTCAATGTTTTTTTTGCCTGTTTATTGCAGGAGATCATGAATAGTGATGAAGATGAAGAGGAGAACAAGGACTTGAAGTGAAAACACATGTGATCCTTATAATCTGATTTATTATCCAACTCTTGACTTCAAAAAATCTTTTACTTCAAAGATGGGCTGACTTCTGTTACATCAACCCCTTCCATTTTTGGCCAGTGCAGAGTTCCATTTTGTAAGGTTTTTACTCATGGTGCCACCTCCAAACAAAACAAGTATATATAACCAATGTGTTGATAGGACTTGTAAAGGTTGTCGAGGAGTTAATGCATGTGTTTACTTCCACTAGTTAAGTTAGTATTCCGGCCCGGCCTTAGTCTAGAAAACTGTTATACACACAAGGCATCCAACATTGCTCAGGTAGTGGGACAATTCTTGACTGAATCTCTGTCTTGATTGTACTCCATGTACAAAGATTGTCACACTAGTGTGTCACCCAGTTCATACCAAAAAAAAGAGAAATTTCTGCACTTTGTCTCATGAGTTTAGTTGAGAGAGCACACAATCTCAGCTTCACTTTGGGTATAGGTGCTGAAGATCCATCCAGATGTTGTGAACTGGTGGGCTTCTGTTGTTTCTAGAAATGTGAAAGAGAACTTGTGACACAGAATTTTTACATGATTGTGTGCTCTAAGTTTCGAGCACAACTATACTTTTTAACTTCAACCATCAGATCTGATGAAGTCAAGGGGAAGCAATGGCAACTAGTCATTGCCAGTCATGACAAGGTGATGGTCTAGTTCATGGCCAGAGTAAACCAGCCCCCATGACTGCACCTCTGTCCAGAGGATGGGCCAATTTTTTCCCAAGCCTGACCTCCATACTACCCTACCACCTAGTTACCCTACTAGCTTACCTACTCTACTGACCTACCTCTTAGCCCTACCTACCAACTAACAACCAATCCTTTACTTACCCTCTCTATCTTTTCTTGGCAAAACCTATATTTTTTCATGGTTAAACTTCCATCTATTCTTGGCTAAACTTTTTTCTTTTGGCAAAATCTATATTTTTTTTTGGGCTAAATTTTTTTCTCTTTGCAAAAGTTACATCTTTCTTTCTTTCTTTCTTTTAATTTAACGTCAATACCCGGACTAGAGAGATCCATTTGACAACAATTACATAGTTGATTTGAGCAAAACACTCCTGTTGTCTAGGCAAGAAACTAAGTACAAAGCTATCGCTTTCTGATTAGCCGAACACATCAATTCAGTCAGTAAGCTGCACAGTGTCAATTGTTTCCCTAACTGTTGACAAAACTTGTAACGAATGTCATGGTGAGCTAGGCACACTAGCAACAGGTGGTCTTCATCCTCAACAACACCTAGGGAACACAGGCGACAAACCCTATCTCTCCTCAGTACACTCTCAGGCTTTGCATGCCTGCCACACTCTACCTCTAAACGATGGTTTGAACATCTGAACCTTGACAAAGATTGCTTGAGCTGAACATTTTTTATCACTTGCAAATAACTCTGATGTGCATATGAGTACCCAAATTCTGTTGTACAACTCGTGTTCATCAGCTGGTATGCAACTAATCTACTACTTCTGGCTCTAGACTCTTCACCATAAGTGGATTCTAAATAAGAAGCCTGTGCACTTGCTACAGCACATCTGACATTAGTATAAAGAACCCCAACACCATGGTCGTTAAGCCACAACTGCACGTTTCGGAGCCATACTGTTGGTTATCATTGAGCACGCTGAGCATCTGGACCTGGGTCTGGTAGGCACAATACAACAGGCGATCTGGTGTGGACTCTCGTAGTCTATCATAATACTTGAGGGTTTGTTGCCACCAGAAATACTCCAATGGATACCTTCCAAACTCCCCCAACACAACAAAAGTGCTTGTTGTTTTATTGACCCCTAATATTCCTCTCAGGAACATTCTATGTACTTGTTCTGCTTGTTGCAACCCTTTCGCCCCTTACAACCTATCCACACCTCACATGCATAGCTTAGTACTGGGCATACCAGTGAGTTGAACAACTGACACATTACTTCCGGATCTGTTGTGCTCAGATCATTGCATCTGCGACGTAATGCAAATAGTGCTTTCTTCCCACCAGCAATCAATTTGGCTATGGCTACTGCCATGCCTCTTGTACTATGTAATTTAGGCCTAAGTATTTGAATGATTGAACCCGCTCAATGGTTGTCCCTCTGTATGTGAACTCTGGTGCTGTACTGCGGTGTTTTTCAAACACCACCACCTTGGTCTTGCTCACATTGATGACCAATTGTCGTTCAACACAGAACTCAAATACAGCATCTATTTGTTTCTGCAACCCTTGTGGGGTCTCTGACATCAATGCTAAATCATCTGCATACAACAGTAATTTGACTACTATGTCTGCGAGCTGTGGCGGGCTGTCGCCATCAAGTGCATCTAGATGCTTCTCAAGTCCATCAAGGTAAAGTCCACAAAGTAGTGGGCTCAGTGGACAGCCTTGTTTGACCCCAATGCCACATGAGAACCGGGCTGATAGCCCTTCTGTTGGATGCATAACTCTAATGTTTTCCTGGCTGTACATGCTCTGTAGACACTGCATGAAGCGACCCACAATCCCCATCTCAACCAGCACTTGCCATAGCAGATCACGAAGCACTGTATCAAAAGCTTTGCGAAAGTCCACAAAACAATAATACACCTTTTTGTGTTTGTGAATGTTCTGTTCAATGAGTGTTTGCAAAATGTACAGGTTATATGTGGTGCGGAAGTCTTTCCTAAAACCAGCTTGTCCCCTGGCACGTAGGCCCCTCTTTTCTGCCCAGCTGCTCAACCGTGCCTTTAGAATCATGGCAAACACCTTAGCTAGTACAAAACCCATTGTGATTCCCCTGTAGTTCTCAAATTGCAAGGCATCACCACCCTTGTGCAATGCATGAATGACTCCAGTAGACAAGCCTGCTGAATAACCTTGTTGCAACAACTTGTTGAACACAATCTGTAGTGGTACATGCAACATATCGCCAGCATCTAGCAGAAACTCTGCTTTGATGCCATCTAAGCCAGTAGACTTGTTACGTTTGAGTCTCCTCATCACTTGCCCAATCTCATCTAAGGTTATGTCACAGTTTAATGTGTTGCAATCATCACTTGCAAAAGGGTGTGACAAGCTCGAGACCACCTGATCTGTAGAACTACCTTGTGCCCCAATTGTATTACTAGGGCATTGTCCTTCTAGTAGCTTCTGGAAGCCTGCAACCAAGTTTGCTTTGTTGATAACAATAGATCGCTCCTTATTCTTGGAGTACTTCCTCCAGAAGCTGGTTGGGTCTGTCTTTGCTAGTGCACACAACTGTTAGCCTTGCAGCTTCTTGTACGCGCGTTTCTTACAACGCAGTAGTTGTTTAAGTTGCTTCTTCCATTCGTGTGTTAGATGGTTGTCAAGATGAAGCTTTGCATATGCAAATACTTCCTTGTGTTCGTTGCGACATTCAGTGTCAAACCATGGTTGATGACGATGTTGTGTTGTACTAGTGCGTGCCGCAAGGCAGCCATGCACAGTCGTAGCGGCGTTACAAATGCAATCATGCAATAATTGCATGGCCATGTCAAGATTGTCTGTGTCACTCATCTGTGCTGTGCACTGGGCAATTTGTTGCTGCAAGTGTTGACAATATTGTGTGCACTTGCTAGCATCATGTTTGAAACGACAGATGTTTGCACATGATTCTGAAGTTGTTGATGACACATGTTGCCAAGGTAACTGCAAGTTGAGTGAAAGTGGCCTGTGGTCGGAATCACCCCCTTTTCCACATAATAGATCGAGGGCATTTATGTACAACAAGTGATGTGGCACAATCAAACAGAGCAGGTGATGCGACCATATAATCCACAAGGCTAGAGGCGCCATTAGCAAAGCAAGTGCACTCCCCTGATTCATCACCTGTGATCCTACCATTGAGAATGAACAATCCCGAGGAGCTGCAAAGGTCTAAGAACTCATTGTGCCAACCTTTCAACCCCCCCTTGTCCGAGTTATGTCGTTCAGGCAAAACCTCCGGGAAATCATTCCCCAATGGCAGTGTGTCAGGCATGTGATCTGCAAAGTAACGATAATCAACATAGTCGTCAATTGCACTGGTCCTTGCATTGAAATCACCAGTCAGTAAAATACTGCCCCCAAGATCCTGAATCATGCCGACCTCTGTAGCAATGTTATCAAACAAGCCTTCATTCGCATATGGAGACCCTTTGGGAGGAGCATACATTACAGCCAAAAACAGCGGTGCATCCCCTGAGCGCTGGAACTACAGCCACAACCTGGTGCCATCTATGCTCTGTTTCCATAGGGATACACAATCTGACCATGAGTCATTCATAAATACTGCAACACCACCACCATGCTTCATTGCTGCTCTGACTAAGCTCATGTCAAATACAGGGCGTGGATTGTGTAAACACTGAAAACCAGGCATATGTAGTGATGTTTCATCAGGGAACAAGTGTGTTTCAGTCAGTGCAACAACATTTGAGTCATCAAACAGTCTATGTATATGTGAACTGGTACTTAGCTTTCTGTTTGTCTGATGCACTCCTAAGTTCCTTGTTGAATTGCGGAAATATAGAACTTGGAGGCGCTCATGACTTCCGGCACTAGAAAAGGGGTAAAGGGGCGTGCTAGAAGTTCCGGGATTAGACTAGGAAGAGGGACTAGATTATCAAGCTTGAATCTGCATCCAAAACCAACCACAAAAGGGTTAGTTCGCATTCGGGAACACCTTTGGGTGTTGGGACAAGCCATAGGCACTTTGACACACTTGACTCACCATGGCCCGGACTCGGGAGAAGCCACCACCTTCCCCCATATAGTATTTTTTGCGTTACTTCGTGGAGGCTACATCCAAATGGCTCTTTTTCCGGGGACTCCCAAGTTAGAGTCCCGAAACTGTCCCGGGTTGGACTCCCGAGACTTTGGACACTCACAACTCCTGGCTCCGACCTCCGATTGGAGTGAGGTCTAAACCAAAGTTGTAGCTCTCCTCGACAGATTTCCAACGCCTCATCGCACTCCATCTGTAGACGTCGAGAGTCAAATTGCCAGTTTGACTCCCGACCCTTCTTTTGCCCATAACTTGGGCTTTAGATGTCCAAATGACCAATGCGAGGCCATTTTGGACATCTACACTTCAAGACCTTTTCAATGACACCAAGAACACCTCAATCCGAGGTGTTTTGGCCTCTGCTGTCGAGGATTAAACATTCGGGAGTCTCGGAGGACTCCAAGTCCCCCAACTTTGGGAGTGTGAGTTTCATCCTCACACTTGGCCAAAGTGGGGTTGCGACATTGTCCCCCCATGGATGTTCCACAAGGAAAATCGTAATGCTCTCTGGTCCCAGCACCCGTAGTGCTGGGTTGTGACTTTGGTGTCATTGATGTAAAGGTCTGTGCCTCGCCAGTAAACTTTCATCTTTTCCACTTTGGCCTTCTCAAATAGATGCCATGATGCCCTCTTTTGCTCTTGCTGCTATTTGGTCAAATCCTCTTCTAAGCCCCAGTGAGTACCTTTCAGAACTACACGGTTTTGAAAGACAACTTTTCTATCTTCAGCTGTAGCAAAAGTAACAAGTACAGCTCGTGTGTGTATAGTCCCAGGTTTGGTCTCGGCTCTCCTGTTAATGGGCTGGCGCACTATTGCCACAACTTTGATGGCTAGCTTCATTTGTCCTTGTAGAACCTGACTATTGACTTTATCTAGCAATTGCTGTGCTGTCTCGCCTTCTATTTCGTTAAATCGTATGATACGTGCGTTGTAGGAGCGTGTGGTGCGTTCCTTGGCCTCACCTTGGCTGACAAAGTTGTCCATCTATTTGCCCATCTTCTTCACAACGTCCACCCACTTTCCCCCTGACTCCTCCACCACCTCCTTAACAAGTTGTTTTGTAACCTCATTGTCATGACTGGCAGTAAGGGCTGACTGTTGGGCTACTGTGATACGTTCCAGAAAGTTGTTGGTGATCTGCTCAAAGATTTGTTACAACTGTGCAATTTGTGCTTCGATCTTCTTTTGAGCACAGTCAAGCAATGTGTTGAACTTGTCGTTATTGTTACTTTGTGCCTTTTGGCTTTTCTCAGACTTCAGGTTAGGTGTGTCAAAAAAATGGTCAACAATTGGCAGATGTTGTTCTACCTTCGTTTTTTCTGACAGGCTGTAGAGCACGCAAATGGCCAGCGATTGTTTGTCGTCGAGGCTTAGGACACATTTCAGATTGCGAGGGTGAAACTGTGAGGCGTCGTACTCGGCCATCTTACTCCAAACCCTAAACCCTTATTAAAAAAATAACAAAAATAAAAAAAAACCCTAAACCTAGGACACCGCTGCTGAGGTCGGGCTCACCATCGCCACTGTCCTCGTTGCAATGCCAGAGCTTGAGGACGTCCACTTTCGCACTTGAAGATAAACTAACTCACTAGTATATAAGCTTAAACCTCTGCCGTACTTGCAAACATACTAACTTAAAAGTGTAAGCTATGACCTTTGCCGTACTGGAGGACAGATTTCAAAGCTCCGCTTCTCTTGGTTGTCACACCCTCGCTGCTCCTGCTCCTACTCCATTTGTTCCTCTGCCGTACTTGAGACAGACTTCAAAGCTCTGCTCCCCTTGATTGTCACGCCATCGCTGCTCCTGCTCCTTCAATCCAAGGTGCTTCTATTCTTGGTTAAATTTTAAACTTTTAGCAAAACCTATATTTTTGGCTAAATTTTTCTCTCTTGGTAAAACCTTTAACTCTTCTTGGTTAAACTTTTCTCTCTTGGCAAAACCTATATCTCTTATTGGTTAAACTTTTAACTTTTGACAAAACCTATATTTCTTTTTGGCTAAACCTTGACCTTTCAACAATTTTTTTAATTTGTTGGTTAAATTTTTACTTCCCAACAATTCTTTTATATTTTTGGTTAAACCCATACCTTTCAACAAAACCTTTATCTATTTTTGGCTAAACCCTTACCTCTTAGCATAATCTTTTTACATATCAGGTAAGCTTGTACTTATCAACAAAACTTTTTAATATTTTGGCTAAGCCTATACTTATTACCAAAACCTTTTTATGTCCTAATGAGATTTCTATTTTTCTAGAAGGAAAATAAATAATAATCTACAAGGTGTAAAATTAATTTCAATATATATATTTTATAAAAATCAATCAAGGAAATAAAAAATAATGTTGATTTTAGTTTGAACAAATAAATAATGAAGTAAGAAAAATAAAATTCTTGTATTTTCAAAGATTATTTAATTAAATCAATTAAATCATATGAAATTTAATGTAAAACATATGGTTTTTAAAAGGGGGTTAAATTTACAAATAAAAGTTGAGGGTTTAAGTTTTGAGCATTACAATATTCATGTCAACCTTAAGTTAACACCATGTTTGTAATGGTTTGGAGTTCTCAAAACCAACACCTATTATATGGGCAATATGTAAGTATTGTTTATTATGGAAATTATTAATAGTAGTTGAAGATTTAATCTCAACACACAATACCCACATATGAAAATAATGACATTTGTGGTTGAGACGAATTTTTTTTTTCTTGAATTTTTTTTTTTATAAATGTTTTTTTCAAATTTCTTAAAGTTCTCATTCTATTTTTTTTCTAAATTATTTATCTTATATTTCTTCTTCATAATCAATTTTGTAATTTTTTTTCTTCTAATATTAAACAAATTCAAAACTATTTTTTCCATTTTTTATATAAAATTAAATATGCATATTTTTTGCCCAACATTTGGGTATTGTGTGAAACATGTTAAAATCCAACTAGCATTTTATGTTTTAGATGTGAGTATTACACTATTTATTTATTTATATTTTATGTATTTCTTGTCACAATGTTGGAAAAAAAAAGATTAAAGTATTGCATATAATGGACCTATCATGTTGTGATGGAATTTGAATGACAATGGATTTAAATTTTGTAATACCTTCATGACACTACTAGGGCCCCATTAGAACCAAAATGAAAAAAACCCAACTTTTTGCAATTCCCATATAATTTTGTTACCAATTATATTTTGTTTATGTAAATGCTTCAATATGCAGGTATTGTAAAGACTTGCCTCTCCATCACTAAGGTTAGGGTTACCAAAAAGTCAAAAAAAGTACAATACCTACATCATCAATACCTAATACAAATAAATATGGCAACTTATTTCTTGTAACCTCATGTAACTTATCATGATTAACAAACACAAGTTCTTATGACTTATTAATACTTTTTTTTTTAGTTGTTTTATGCACATAAAAAATCACCTCCAACAAAAAAACTATAAAATTAAAATTTATTAATTATATTAAAATCTTCGCAAGTCTAATAAATTTTTTAAATAAAAATTTCAAATTAATAAATTATTCATAATTTTATAGTTAATATGATTAATTTAAAATATTACATTATTCCATTTACGCAATAATGTAAATGTTTTAGCAAAGAGACCTTGCAAAAAAAAACCTTGTTGTCATTATCGTCATCACGTCATGGCATATGGAAATAAATAAATAAATGTCATGTGACATCATTCACGTCATGACATGACTACACACGTTGGAACGTGAGAAAAGAAAAAAAAAAAATGAAAATTTTAAAAGTAAAAAAAATGATGTCATGTGATGTCATTCATGTCATGACATGAATAAGCATATTGCGATGTGAATATGCACATTATGATATGAACAAATGAATTTTGAAAAAAAATTGAAAAAACCTTTTTGAATTTTTTTTTCAGAAATATATTATTTATAAAAATAGTGATGTGTGTATGAATTAATTATTTATATTAATTAATAATTATTATGAAAAAATATTAAACTTTTTCATGTGTCATTTTTTATTATTTTATATAAATGTGACATGTGGTTGGAAAACAATGATGAAGTTCAAGTTCATTGTTGTTTTTTTAAAAGCACATGGATAAAAAAATTAGAACAAAAATAACTTTAATTTGTCATCATTTCTATAATAAACAAAAAAATAGTGTTCCAATAGAAACAATAGAAGATGATGATGAAAAATGAGAAAAACACCATAGTAAAACAAGGGTTGATGATAACATCATCATGATAATAAAACAAAAAACCCGAACACAATAATAAGTTAAATTCATTGTCATCTTCTATAAAACATTAATTAAAAGACGATGATAAGTCAAGTTCATTGTTGTCTTGTTTTATAGCAACATATTAAATTTGTACAAAAATAATGTGTAACACGAGAAAATAAAGTAAACTATTCAACATTTGTTGCTAATTTAAACTCAAGTGCAAAACAAAAAAATAAAAGAAAACAAAACTCAATGGTAAACAAATTTAATTTAATTTAAGCACACAAAACAACTAGTTAACATTTTTTGTGATTCAAAATATGGTTCACTTATAATGATGTAGGAAATCCAAGCCTAAAATATAAAAATAACAAATCATGAACTAAATAAAATTACAAAACACATGAAAAACTTAACATGATGCCACTATGCTTTGGAATCACGAAAAGTAATTTGAAATAACACAATTTAAGATTATAACTTCTGACAAAATATTTCAAATTTTGTTCACATCTAAATTAATCAACTTAGTTAATTAAATGGGATTTAAATGAGTATATTATAAACTTACAATATCATGAAAATTTAATAAAACTGATGTAAAAATTGTAAAATAATATGTTCATGCAAAACCCATGGTTTTAAAAGTGTAAAAATCACTTGAAAAATAATGATGTGCATTTTTTACTTATGATGTTTTGATGTGAAATATGTAAAATTTACATTTTAGTTAAATCCATGTAATCATCATGATGTAATTTTAAAAAAAACAATTCAACTTTTGTGTATTAAACATGAACATTCGTGCATGTCATTCAAAAATAATGTGTCATTTGTTTAAATATTTTAGATATTGAATACATACAAATATCATTCATATTAATCATAACATGGAATTCATGTGATTTTTGTGTGAACCTATGAAAATTAGATTTAGTATGAAATTTGTATGAACCTACGAAGCTTGGTAAATTTGTGATTAGTATTTAAAGTAATACATCTGACAAAAACAAGCACGATTTTATTTAAAACTCTAAAAGTAATATAAAATGTTGCAAAATTACTTCTCATGAATCCAAACTTTCTTTACGATTTAAAACCCACATTCTACAAGTTGACAAACACCAAACAAATAAGTAGCCCACTTACCAAGATATCATAAAAGAAATTAAAAAAAATGTAGTTGTTAATATTTATCACCTATCTTACTTTCAATTTTTCTATTTTGGAAATTACAATATACATATTTCACCTAATGCCATCATGCAATATTGTTGACAAGTGGCAAATATTGATTCCCCATAATGTTTGAGCCAAGACAAAACATAAATTGCATTTTAGATCATTGACCTAAAAGCCAAAATTTACACGTCCCTCACAATGGGATCAATTGCGTATTTGATGTGGGGCCCCACAAACCATTCATTAACCTAATCTTGAGGTGTTCACCAAATGAAAGGAATAAATCTTTTATTTTGATTGCATTATTGAGAGGATAACTGCAAGTTCAATGAACTCCAATAACTTAGTTCTAGAGTGCATTAAAAGCTTAGGTTACACCTATAATCTACAACCAAAGAAATCAATGATAACATCAATTACACATAAGCTTTGCCATCACATGCTACCACACTCAATGGACACAAGATAGTTGTAATTAGAGGAGTATGAAACCCAGCCAACATGTATTTTCACTTGGAGAGGGAAGGCATGTTCATGAACACATCATTCAATGTATTCATGACCGCCATTTTCAAGGGTTTAGGGTTAGTGCAGAGACACAAGCTGACAATCTCTTTGTATATATGAGGCTTTCCTCTTCACAATCTAAGATGCAATCATCACATGCTGAAAACCAATCATTCCAACACCTGATCCTGATAAAGCCCACATGAAATGTGAAAGACTGACAGCCACTGGTTGGAAGCATGTAACAGAAAAACATACCCTGAAAAAATATTGTCACTGTACAAGAACATTCACTTCTTTCTGGGTGGGTCTCGGCTAAGGCCTTGATGTTTCAAAGCTTGGAGGTACTGTCGCATCCTATGAAATTTGAGTTCACCAAGAGAGTGAAGAAAGTTCCATGTATATATCCCTGTGTTGTGCAAGTCATCAAAAGCAATCCTGTTTTCCCACACCAAAAGAGTCAAAAGTTCAGAATCTCTAGTATAAATCACATAGGGATCAAAGAGAACAAGCATTTTTCCCACAAAGGCTAACCTGATGCCATAGTTCCCAACAGGTTCAACTGACATAATTGCAACATGTCTCCTCCCTGAAACAACCTGGCACCAATGTTGAAAACACAGTAAGAAACAGCAGTGGTTAGTTGTCAGCAAAAAACCATTAGGATTATTACTCAGAGGCATCTGAATTTGAAGGGACAGAGAGAACCGTGATTTACTTACCTTCACCTCTCCTGATGCAGACTTGCGGCTGCTGTTTGCAGCAGGGCTGTGGACTCGTAAGAACTCAGCAGAGTAAGAATACTTCTCTCCATTGTCAAACTCCACATCCAAACCCTGGCAAAAAAAAAAAAAGGATGAGAAAAGCATCTATGTTAAAACCTGACAAACTTAAAAAATCAGTAGTACCCTCAATCTGGTGTATGAACTCAACAACTAAACCTGATTTTGTGGAACAAATGGTTTCAGCGATCTCATTGGGGATCTTTCAAAAACAAGATACAGATAATACAATTGTAATGGACAGAGACCCTAAACCTGTTGGAAACCTTTCTGCACAAATTAGGGTTGAGCGATCTGTGTAGGGTTTAAGGGAGACAAAATAGACAGAGAGGCTGTCAGCATTGTTGAGCACTAATCAAACCCTGAATCAGCCTAAAATGCAAACTGCACAGGGAAATAATCACTACCTTCAAAATTTGGCTTGATGGTGGGTTGGACCGTAGAATGATATTCACAGGGCGTGGTGGTGGGCAAGAGGATGATGAGCTTAATATCCTTGCCAGCTTAACGGTCAGAATGCGGCATGTAGCTGCAAGCATGTCCAAGAGATACTAGGTAGCCTGATGTTTTCTGCTTCTCGTGGGAGAGGTTATTGTGTCTTGAACCACCCACCGTCATGATACTACAGCCAGATCGCTGCTCTTCCTTATCACAGACAATGAAATCAACACATACATGAAAGGTGAGTTTTTCATTTCTGATGCACACACATACAAATGGGTCAAAGGAATGTCAAGCTGCAAGGTTTGCTCATCAGCTCATTCTTCACCCTTCTTTCCCTCTGGAAATGCTCCTCATAAAGAATTGTGCAGTTTGAGGCCTGGATCATCAGCATGTCAACTTTCCAAATGTAGGTTTTCGAAGCACAACAACGTGTGCAGAAGAATCTCAGGTTGTTGGAAAAAACCCAACCTGCCCTACCGCTAAAATTCTAGAACTGAAGAAAACCAAACCAGGAAGAGAAGAAGAGAGGATTTCTGAGAAAAAGAAGTGGAGACCTGATTCGCTCTTGTTTAATTTCCCCTCGTGATTGGGAAGCTTTTTTCTAAAGAAATCTCGAGCTGCAGGCGCTTGCTCATTTGCTCATTCTTCACTCCCTTTTCCTCCCACCATGCTCGCGAAGAACGATTCCAATTAGGGGTCCACCTTCTTCTTCTTGCTCACGAACAGGACGTGACCGAAATTAGGGCTTGAAGCCCTTCGTTGCGGGAAATTAGGGTTTGAAACTCTTGGTTGCGGGAAGAGAAATTCCTGACAGTCGCTGGAGGGAAGGAGCTGCAACCTCAATTTCGCTAGTAGATCGGTGTGTTAGTAATGGCTTGACGACACACGATCAGCTCTTAAAGCTTGTGTTGATGTGGGTGGAGAAGAGGCTGGGAAATCCGGCTTTGGATCTGTTGTGGCTTCCTGTTTTTCGTTGTTGCAAGCTGGAGGCAAACACGCGGCCAAGCACAAGACCAGGTTTGAAATCGCTTGTGTTTTGCTTGGTGGAAAAGATAAGTATTCTTTGAGGTTCGAGAGAGGGAGATGGAGGGAGCATGGACAAGAATTATGCATTCGGTGCAGCTGACAAGCAGTGGAAGGATGCATCTACAGCAAGGAGAGGTAGAATGCCAGCTTGTAGATGCAGTAGATCTGGATTGTGAAGAAGGAGCAGGATGGACCTTGAAGACAGGTTTGCTTACACTCACAACACATCGCTTGCTATGGCTGGACGAGAAAGGGAAGAAGGCGTGGGCCGTGCCCCTGGGAGCCGTAGGACAGTTATACGCAGTCAAGAAATCCATCAAATCCATGTTTGCAGCTCCGCGGATGCGATTCCAGGCCTGGACTCAGCGAGACGGCAAGCTCGCTACTCACGGCCAGCGAGTCGCAGAACTGGTTCTCACGCTCGTGTTTCGTGGCCAGTCCGGTGTGCCTGATGGCTTCGCGCAACGGTTTGCAGAGGTCTTGCAAGCCAAAGCTTGGCAGGTTTGTTTCTTCCACAAAACCCACAATTCTGCCCATCCATATACAGAGATCTTCGCAGCACAAGACTTGCTGGATGCCTTCGTCTTGAAGAAGATGCGTCTCGACAGAGTGCTAAACACTCAGATCCACGGCCTCTTGCATGAAACAGACAATAGCTTGTTGTAGATCAAGCACATCTGTGGCACCTTAAGCATCGTCTGGAAATGCATTTGTAGTCATGAAACTTGTTATGGTTTGCTAAATTTGTTGATCTATATTAGAACCATCTGAAGGGAGGTTTCTCTTGTGCAGGTGGATGTGGTGGCATCACACTCTCAGCAAAAGAGGTTAGAGGAATCACCATCAGGAGGACACAAGGGAGCTGGCAGCAGCTTGGAGGCCTCTGTGCACAAGAGGCCAACAGTAAGCACATTGAATCCAGCAATGGCAGGTGTATCAGGGATCCTACGGAAGGAGCAAGAACAGTGGGAGGAAACCGACAAGAACTTGCATGATGCCTTTCAAGATTTGAATGGTCTTATGGTGTGCACACTTTCAACCTGTTTCTGCTTTCATTCATCAGCTTTGGTTGGGAGAACTTTTTTTTTGGTTGTCTGTCGTCAATGGATGGTTGCATTGTGGACATGAAACAGAGCAAAGCAAAGGAAATGGTGATCCTTGCAGAAAAAATGCGGGTGAGACTTTTGACAGGTCAAGCCAGCACTGTTGAAGAAGAGGGGGTGGGAACAAACCAAGAGATGCAAGATTGGATGCTCAGTGTTGGAATCACATCACCTGTTACCAAGGAGTCAGCTGGTGCTCTTTACCATCAACAGCTATCTCGTCAGGTCCATGTCTTTTCTTCCACCTTGAGTATGTATGTTGGGTTCTTGGTATCAGTGTTGCAGATGTTTCCTTACTGGAAGGCTGAATTGAAATCAAGTGTGATGTCACAGGCTTTGTGTAGGTGTAAACTTGAGGAAAGGTTCTCCATCACTCTTTCCTTTTAGTGTGAGCCAATGTTGTGGCTGAGGTTTCCGGTTACAGAAATATACAGACTTCTGTAGTGGTATGCCCAAGTAACTGGCCCTGTTTTTCTGTAGTCATCTATACTCACTGTAAGGCACTCATGAAGTCACTGAGGAGTGATGGCAGCTTGTCAGTGCCACAAGGTGTGATGAATCTTACAGTTTTATGACTGTATCTGGTCCTATCATGTGTGGTTTAGAATGTACCAATGCAACATTCGTACTTGTATACTTTACATGTTCCTGCAGAGGAGATGTTTGCATTCACCTCCACACTTAAGTAGAATTGCTTCTGGAAAGTTGGGCAGTTTCATGTTTTTCCTTGATCCAAACATGATGTTTTTTGCTTTAAGGTCAGAGGTTTGATACTGAAGTATATGTCCATGCTGCAAAGGTGGTTTTGCCTCTGGAGTTCAATTGTCATCTCAGATATACTGACAATTGGAACAGACTTGGTTGATGATTGTTCTGACAGCTAGCGGATTTTGTAAGAGAGCCTTTGAAAAGGTCAGGGGGCATGCTTGCCATGGTGGATGCATACTGCTTATTCAATCGAGCCCGTGGAACAGGTATCAATTTCGGAAGCTCTTTGTAAGGTTATAACCGCACTTGTTGTGTTAGTTTTGGTTTGCTGGAACTGATACAACAGTCACCACCAAAGTGTTAATGTGAAGTTTTCTCTGCAATCTTATAGATGCCTTGGGATGGTGTTCCCAAGTAGACTAAAGACTAAGGAATGCACATTTTTTGCATTGAAACTGCCAGAAACATCTTTTTCAGTGTGAAGTTTCATGCTATTTGGTTGAAAATAAGTTATTGAACAGGCCTGGTCTTGGATGTTGAAAAGGAAGCCTCAAGATGTTATAAATTTGGCTCAGTGTGATTGTTAGATGCAACAAGATTCTGTTTGGTTACACCATGAAAAGATAACTCCACGGTTGATGTCGTGACTTTTCAGACAACCTGTGACATTTGAGCTCATGTACAAATTTGTGTACAGAACTCATTTCACCAGAGGATCTCCTACAGGCTTGCACTATATGGCAAACTCTTGATGTGTGAGGAAACCTACACCATCCTTGCAGAGTCTTCAGTGTAGAAAGCTCAATCCCAAATGGAGCAAATCTGTGTAGTTTGAGTCACTCTTTCTGTTTTTGGGTAATCATCTTGCTCATGTAACTGTATTCCAAATGGAGAGCCATTATCCTATCTGAATCTAAATCCTTGGAGTGGCATTTGTGTGACCTGTTGGGACTGTTTGGGATGCACAGACCAGTAAGGTTACGAAAATTTGACAGTGGAGTCATGGTGATTCAATCCAAATCTCAGAGTGATGATGAGGTAGGGCTAGTCTCATTGGACAACTTTCATTTGCGAAGTTCATGTTTTGTTGGTATTTGTCAGATGGATGAGCATATGTCAGATGTCATTTCCTGGATGCAATCAATAGCCTGCTTTGTTGGATGGTTGCCAAACTGGTCTTTTTCTTTAGAAAATGAGGTTGCAACTTTTCTTGGTGATTAACTTGTGGTTTCCTGGTAGGTGTTTTTGAGATTAACAATGTTGGTCAGCAATGGAGAGGCAGAAAAACTTGGCATCAGTGCTGCTGAGGCAGCTCGTGCATTGGGCATGGCTCCAGCTCTTGCAAGAGAGCAGCTTCTTGCTGCAGAAGGTCAAGGTATGAATGCATGACTTTGTAGTTTATTTAGTTCTATTAGATACATTGAACTGTTAGCTGGAAGAACTCTGTAACAAATTTTGCTGATGTCTAAAATCAAGTCTATTTTCAACTTTGGGTTGGTGTTGATTTATAGGTCTCTTTCCTGAGACTGTAACTGGCCACAGACTTATGCTGCCACAAACAGGATGGCTGCCCAAGGTGACCATGTGTTCAATTATGTGAGTTGGTCAAATTTTTGCAGGGAGAACTGTCTATGAGTGTGCCTTATGGATTGCCCTTTGTTACATGCAGGGCTGCTTTGTCGTGATGATGGAGTAGATGGGTTACGATTTTTCTCCAACTTTTTTAAAGATATCAATGCTTCAACAATTTTCCAAGAATCATAAGTCTCCCAATGTCTTCTTAATAGATGTCAAAGTCAAGGGATCAAATTTGTGTATCCATCTGCTGGGCCCCATCACTCTGCCACAACAAGAACTGGAACCCCCTGCTTATATGCAGATCTTCCCATGTGCATGCTCATAATCCTTGTGAGCCCTAACATACAGCAATCATAGTGAACCCAAATCTGGCTTGTATATAGACCTATTTAGTAACAAGGTGAGGATATTTGTAGTACCAGGTCACTAGTATTTTCATCCCAAGTATCTTGTCTACATTGTACCGAGTTTATGATTTCCAGCAGGACTGAAATGCAACAGTTCCCCACCTGTAGTTTGGTATCAATTCAAGAGGTCACAGCAGCTTCTGCACTTCACTTAGCTAAAGCTTTCGAATAGAGAAAGTGCCGGATGCAGAGACTAGCCATTGCCCGAGTTAGTTTTCAACACCACTCTTTTTTTTTCTTGTGGTTTGAATTAGATTACCAAAATCACGGTCCTGATTACTGCTAATTGTTCATTGTGGTTTCTTGAGAGCCACATTGGCTCTGGCCCTGCTTGCAGCTTGTTGGTTTGGTGAATAATCTTTGGTGACTGTAAAGAGCAATATAGACTGTGGCAAGTCATGGATAAATTGTTCAGCGTTGTAAATTGTTCAGTGTGATTTCTGCCTTCTAGTTTGTCTCTACGGCTAAGTTACCCTAGTGTTACTCAGGAGTGCAGAATGTGGCTTAGGTACTTGTTCTCTGGGACATTTAGATCATCTACTGTGATTGCATTGAAGTGATAATGAGGTATTGGAAGATTGAGAGTTTAGTGTTTGTCTTGCATCTTGTATGGATTGGACACCAATCTCTCAATTTGCTTCAGAAGATATCATTATAATCAGCAAAGTCCCTTCGGTGAATGTAATGATATCTTCCATCATAGGAAAATGATGGGTAAAGCTTGATGCTGAGGGCTTTGGCTTGCATGATGTGAAGCAAAGCATAGGCTTGATCCTGATAATGGGTGTGGTTGAGGGCTTTAATGGACGTTAAAGACCTGCTCTGATTTTTTTCTATTGTTTTTCTGTGGCAGCAGAAAAGTATCACAAAAAACTTAAAATAGGGGCATTTTGAAAAATAGACACCAAAATGAGAGTTCCATTTTTTACAAAATGCCCCCCAAAACAGCAAAGGAAAAAAAATACTCTCCAATTACACTAAAACAAGGGGTGTGTCACACTGTGGCCTTGCCAATTTACATTGAAAAGTACCTTAAGGCAAAAGAAGAATGATGGAAACTCAAATATTTCACCATGCAAAAATATAATCTTCAAAAAAACTTCTAAAAAAAAGCCAAAGTCCTTCAAGAAATTATAACTCTATAACTAATCTCAAGTTTCAACACAAGCCAAAATGTCATCTTTCTAAACAAAAATCCGCATATAAAAATAGACCTATTATTATTACCTGGGGGCCAAAATTCCTTAAGCTATGATACTCTATAATGAATCTAAACACAATAATATCCTTGCCTTTGGTAGGCAAGGCCAAAAAAAATAGAGGCAGGTCTTCTTCTTCTTCCCCAGTGAAGTACTTATTAGTAGCTCTTTGTTGGCCAGACTGAACCAGCACCCATCAGTGCACCATGAAGGATTGATGGTGTGTATGTACAGGAAACACTTTTTCCATTGTACACTCCTGTCCCATAACTACCCATGGCCGTTAGCTGTTAGCTCTATACTAAGTACTAACTCTCCACGATGCACATTGGCATTTACTACCTTCCTGAAATCCTCATAGCATCCAGCAAAGTGACTCACTCACTTACATACCAACAAGCAATCACATTCTCTACCTACTTACCTATATATGATACTTACCCATTTACATAGATAGTAGAGTAGAACAGCCCATCATTGTACACATATCTATTGCCAAACACTTCTCAATATCTACCTCATTCCTTAGACGAATTGAGTTATTTTTGTGTCATTGGATGTGCAAACTGGAGGGCTGCAAATGTTCTTTGAGTGCAAGAAGCAAAGGAGCAATGAAGAAAACCTATGAAGAGGATGAGTGATAGTTTGCTTCAATTTCTTTGAAAAAAAAATCTATTAGTATATATAAATAATCAATTCACAAAGAACCATGTTTCCTTGAGATCCTTCAAAATATGAATCCCTAGTAGGCTATATTAGGAACCTTAGGTTCAATTCATATCTAGGGTCTAGGACATTGGGACATATGATATTCATAGATATAGTTTAGAGATTAGGTTTTAGGCAACCTAAGTTTAAGTTAGGGAGGGCTATCATTTTGGGTTAGGGTTTAAGGTTTTAGGCAGCTAATTAATGCAGGCACCACATTTGTCACATTTGTCTCATGGGGAGGAAAACTTGAGCTATATAAGAAGCCCAACTATTTCCACTTGGTTTTTGTGTTTTTTTCTTGCTTGCATTCTTGATTGTTGTGTTCATTTTTTGCTTTGCTCTTGCATGTCAATTGTTTTGCTTTTGTTTTGGAGTTTTTTTTTTTCATTGTGTTACTCATGGTTTTGCATTGGCACTACTCATGGTGTTTTTCATTCATGGTGTTGGTTGCCATAGTGCTTGTGGCATTATTCAAGTGTTGTAGGTGATGTTCATGTTGTTGCTCAATTGCTCGTGACATTATCTGGGGTGTTGTAAGTGTTGTTTGTCATGGTGGTCATGGTGTTGTTTGGTTGTGTGTGAAATTATTTAAGTGTTGCAAGTGCTACTCTTTGTTATGCTCATGTTATTGCTTAGCCATTCATGATGTTGTTTAGGTGTTGTAAGTGTTTTTTTTGTCATGGTATTGTTCGGTTATTTGCAATGTTATTCAGGTGTTAACATGTTTAACTCATTGTGGGATTCATGGTGTTCCTTCACTCTTGTGGCATTGTTAAGATGTTGCAAATGTTACTAGGTTGTTCATGGCAAGGCTCATGGTGATTTCGTGGCACGACTTCTAGTGCCATTCATTCATATTATTATATTTAGTAGGGCAAGTGGCATGTTGCCCAATTTGATTTTAATGGCTTTTCATTTTATGTATTTTTAGAAATAAAAAATAATTTTTTTCAAAAATAATTTATTATTGTAATTTGATATCACATGTTTTGCATTGTCCAACTCAATTTAGGAATATGAAAGTTGTCTAAATAAATTTCAAAGTGTAAAAAAAAAATCATTTTTTTTATTAAATAAGAAAAAAAATTCTTTATCTTTTCTTTACCTTTTT
>Ga0209208_10002344_pt1 | contig 27124 bp, 27 predicted proteins | sample S1TSphfallax_3_FD_187694 | JGI IMG/M metagenome (GOLD analysis project Ga0209208, IMG submission 187694) | Host-associated microbial communities from peat moss isolated from Minnesota, USA - S1T2_Fd - Sphagnum fallax MG (SPAdes) (version 2) | ecosystem: Host-associated > Plants > Peat moss >...
TTAACATAAAATTCTCGTGGTAAGTAGGGTTAAGTCCTCAATGACTAGCATGGTCGTAGGGGACTCAACACTAGAGTCCCTAACTCCAAGTGTGAACACACCTTTACTCATTTTCATACTACTTGATAATAATCATAGTGTGCATGGATGCAATTATCATTATTATACTGTTTTTAAAAATTATTTAAAAAACCCACATCTATTTTGTATTTGTTTCCTCATCATCATTTGTTTTCACAGCAAAATACAAACCCAAAATTGCCGCTCGAAATATTTGTAGCTGTCAACAAAAGGGGTGTCTACTTCATCAATCCCGAGCTCAAGGTGACTTTGATTTGCATCATATGTGAAACCAAACATCAATGGGTGTTACAAATTTTGTAAAATTACACTCCAAATAACTCAAGTATACTTCCATTAGTTCTTTCAAATTTGGATCATTTGGATCAATTTAAAGCCACATTTGTAATCTATAACAATCAAATTCATCATGATCATCCATCCATATTCTTTTTAGCTTAAGGTGTTTAAGTATGAAGTTTCTAATAGGAGCTTATGTAGCAAGGTCAAATTAATTAGAACCACTTGAGATTAGTCCAAAAGTATAAATAGACTTGATGAGGATGGTTAACCATGGATTTTGCATGTGTGATATCACGTAAGTGTATATAGTATGAATACATAACTAATCTCTTGAATTGAATGGTAGGACAAAGGAGTATTATGCCACATTCGTTTCACTGAAATATGTAGTTGGGGCCATTCAAGTCATGTAGCCTCCATTGTGACTGGAAACATGTATTTTCATATATCTTAAACTTTAGAAACAATGGGTGTCTTGAAATGGGTAATTTGCAAAAGAGGCTCACATGGGAGGGGGGGAAATAGCATTTCATACTTGGACCTATATGAATAAATAATTAATTTGTATGAAGTATCTCTAAAGCATGCCTTGAATATGGAAAATTTTGTCCATGTGCAAGTACAATCTTACAACAAAAAAATGACATCATAATTGTTGCTTTTGCCAAAAGAAAAGTGACAAAAATGGAATCACATATTGATATAGCCCCAATCATGGCTACTAACAAAATAAAACTAGAAATATAACAAAAAACAAAATGAAATAGGTGTGTATCAATGATGCCAAAATCTTAATGTTTCTCCCAAAGCATAATCATGTTGTTGTCTACACCAACAACACATTAGACCAATTGAAATATGTTTATGCAATATTTTGTATGGTTTGAAGTTTTATGATAAACCATCATATGAGCCTTATCATTGTGGTTTTGCAATTGTAATTGGAGTTTGTTGGTCAAGCAGGACAAACAACTATGATCATAGGCTCATCACAAGGCAGGTGTGTTTTTCCTTCTTTTTCTTTTTTTTGGGTATAGCGAAATTGTTTTTTTTAAATTTATTTTTAAAAAATTTATTTTATTATTTTATTTTTTAAGGTTGGATTATGATCTTGTAAAGACAAAATGGCACATCACAAGATATCCAAGAAATAAACCTTCACACATAAAAAGCAAAAGTGATGGGGTTAAATGTTAAAATATCTTCTAGAAGGTGTTGTCAAAATTTTGAAGCCAAAGGGTGGATCCAACCAAAAAGAAATGTAGCAATCAACTTTTTGATATCAAAAGTCACTCATGACAAACTCTTGAGATGTACATTAATGGGGTTTGTGATGTGTTAGCAATAAATGTCAAGGTTATTTTTCGAACTATAAGTTTGTACATTTATAACTTTATGATACAACCTTTATGAACAAACTTTTAAATCTAAAGTTTTTTACCATTTATAACATTGGAGTGTGAAATGGTCAAATTGAAGCTATAAATTATATATATTAGACAATATTCATTGCCCAACTTAGTAAGGTCATCAAAATTGCTTCTCATCGCTAGTAGGAGCCATGAGCCTTATGAATTTAATTTTACATGTGAAAATTTGGGTGACCAACAATCCTTGTAAAGTTTCATTCTCCCTCGTGTTGATTTGACTTTCCATCTAAATCATTCATATAGTTCCCAACATTTTAATCTTACCTCTTTTTTATTCAAGGATTTTCATAACAAACAAATAAATCAAGGATTTTCAAAGAAGACAAATATTAAATTTTGATAAAAGAGAATCAATGTATATAACCTACTAAAAACTTCATACTTGCAATTGCAATCCTCATCCAATCTTACAAGTTTAACATAATTCACAAGTGCAAATATACTATTTATTTGTAATTAAATGTAAAGGTGGAAAGGCATTGTTTATTGCACTAACACATATGATATTATTTTATGCAGGGATCAGAAATTGGATTAACACTACAATTATACATATTTAACATTCAATTATGACTTTTACAATTGAACGATACTTTGGTTGTGAAATCAGTTTTATGTGATCATATTGTCAAGATATTATAAACACCATAAAATAAAGATGGAAACAACTTGATGCATCGTAATGTGACCTATAATTTGAGTTTAGTTTACAAAATATTTTAATCACAAGTGTAATGTAAGCAAAATGCCCCCTTCCTCTTTTTTCCCCTCTTTTATGTACCCATAAGGTTCCCAATAGTTTTATGCTAATCTTAAAATTGTGTATTTTCATGTCCATGTAGAATTTAGATAACGTGGACATGAAAATCGCACATGTAAATTCTAGTGACAATGATTTATCATCGAAACTAATTTTGGTAGGACAACTTTAGGTTTCATAAGTCCTTTGGCTAATTCCAAACTAGAATTTGTTTAGTCATTTCACCAATAAAAAGAAATGGAAAGGTGTATTTTCAAATTTTTGTCTTTTCAAAGTTTTTTCCCAATACCATTGTCATGAGCAGATTTCCAATATATTTTTCACCAATTTATATCTAATTTCTCTTCAATTCAATTTTATTCCAAATAAATTTCAATGCAATCAAATTTGAATTCCATTTAATGTATTTGAATTCAAGTTGCATGCAATGTCATTCAATATTTTCATTTGAATGGAACTTAATTTTCACAAAATAAAATCCTTTTTTTTGTTAATTGATTGTCACATATAATGCTTAATAGCATGGAGCCCAAGTTTGCCTTTTTCATATCCATGTAGACCAATAGGGGAGAAGAATGATGTAGTTATGCTTGGAAGAGGTAGATTTAATTGAATGGCACGACATTTTCAAAAAAATAGATTGATCATGAATAAATTGATCACATATACGTAAATCACATTTTGTTTTGTGTTTGGAATCCTTCTTTTTTTCAATGTTTATTTTTCATTTTGGCTCACATTAAAAAAGGTTTCTTGTAATGGATTTAGACAATAAGGTGGCCAAGTTTTTTTTCAAGCTTGTTCCTCCCTCCAATAAAAAAAGTCCCTTCACAAAATACATGCCTTGTCCCATTCATTTATTTTCTTCATCTCTATCATGTTTAAATGAATTCTTTTAACATATTCAAATGAGTTATCATTGGTACCATGTTTAACAAGTTCCCAAAGCTTGCACAAAAACATGTAACTAAAGCTTTTTGTATGAACTTTTCTTCAATTCACGGTTTGATTTCATTTCATGGATGACAAAATATTTTCATCATTTCCATCCATCATATTTGGATGTGACTCTTCACATTGCAAATAACATCCATTGACACAAATGGAATTGAATAAAAATTTGTAAAAACAATGTTTAAAAAATAAATCCTTCATTTAATTTTCCATGTAGTAATATTAGTTTCAAAACCTCATTTTGCAACTTGTCTTAAGCAATTAAAAATGTTGTTTGTGACTATTTTTGTTTCCAAAATAGTCACAAACAACACTTTTAATCACCTAAGACAAGTCAAAAAATGGGTTTATTCTATTGTATAAGCATTACCCATGGAAACAATTCATTCATTAAGTTTCAAATGTCATTCATAATAGATTATTCATCCATTATTTTCAATTAATTTTATAGATAGATGAAGTGTGTGCATGAATTTTTTTCAATTATATTTGAAAAAATATATCCTTTTTGCTCATGTTTCATCCATATTAGATATTAAATCCATCAATCATGATCCTTTGTCTAAGGAGGCTTAAGGTACCTATATATGTTTAGTCCACCTAGGTAGGTTAATAGGTTGGCCTATTTACTTAGGTCTACTTACATTAAGTAGGTAGCTAAGTAGGCCTAGGTTAGGAAGTAGGTTAGGTTTTTTAATCTTATTTTATTTCAAGTTTGGCCTTTAAAGGTCAAGCCTATTTGATTGACTCATCCAAAATGACACTTGATTTTTAATGTTCTTTGTGTATTTTCAATGTTCTAATGCACTTACTCATATAGTTTACAAACTTGAAAGCAAAGACAAAGTATATGAAATAAGTTTTTAGTTGCAACCTAATTGGGACTAGTCACATGTACTAACAACTACATACTAACTAACAACTATTAATTAACTAGCTAGGTACCTAGGTTAGGCAAAGTTAAATATCCTAATCTACCTTTCTCCTTGTACATATATTTATTATACACATTAAAATGTCCTTAATTTATTTCTTAAATACAACCATCCATATACATATTCCTATGCATTATATATATATATATATATATATATATATCCTACTACACCTTAGAATTTATACCCTTAGGGTTTAGGTCCACGTCACAATGGTGCAATTAGTTTTGGTCACTATTGCAACTAATGGGTCATACATGGTTATTCTTGGATGAAAATGTTATTAGATGTTGTCCATACAAAAGGATGAAAAAAAAAAAATTGAAACGTAGTTGCATGTATGACCAAAATTAGTAAATAGTTGCACAAACAACCAAAACTAGTTGTAAATAACAAACCGCAGAAATAACAAACCATATATATGAGTTGTGAGTTATTGTGCTAATAATTATATAGGGTAGAATTGCTGATCACCGAAAACTCCTTTGGATCTTTGTCTATCTATGCTTCATTTTGAGTGATTTAAAATGTTATGGGAGCACTCTGTCAAGCTCTAGAAATCATATACATACTAAATCTTGAACCCTAAATTTTTTGCCAAAAAATGCGTACTTAACTGGGATGCGTACTTAAATGGGTGCGTACTTAAGCGGGAGACTACTGTAATTGCAAATATATGGGTTGCATTTCTGTCTTTTTTTGTCTAGTGCTAGTTGCCACATACATGATTTCTCATAGTGATATCGTGCAATTGGCATGGCCATTGGTGCGTTCTCAAACAAAAAAGATTGTAAATTTTATATTGTTTGATGTAGACGTGGGATAACTTTTAAAATTTTGGTTTACTTGGTAAAAAAGAAGACTCCATATGTTGGACCCTTTATTCTTCCTAGGAAATGGTGATGGCAATATAAAAAAATTGGTTAACCAATAGAATAGCACCTAATAAAATAGTTGTCAATAATGGATAGTTGAAAGGAGTCATGGAGCAAGGGAAATAGTTGATATGGAAACTAATTGGAATATGTCTAGTCAACATGATAGAAGTAGCTAACCAAACTAATATAAATCAAACACATATTGCCAAACACTATGAATTGTTAATTTTAACCATTTAGAAGGTGAGGAATACATAAAAGATTGTTGTAATGAATTTGAGGGGAATATTATGGAAATATACAATTCTTTTGATTGTGAAAAAACTTTCTCTCTTATTTTATGTGTGTTTGTGTGTGTATGTGTGTATGCAACATATATGGTTGACATGATTGTTTATTAACAATGGATCAATAGAAATTGATTCATTGAATGATAGTGAAAAACACTCAAGGAACATGATAATGGAGGTCATATCATATAGTAGTAAGTATATCCATATAATAAAATGAGTGTGGAATGGCTTATATGAGTAGTTGTAGTACAAAACCAAGGTATATTAATCATTTCCGAAATTGAATGTGCCTTTGGTTACCCAACACATGGTGTTTGGGATAATGGGATGGGCAAGAATTCAATGATGAAAATTTCTTAAAAGATATGGTAAGAATTATCATCAACATTTGGTGACCATGTTGGAGAATTGATTCCTTCATTTAACCAACTTCATGGGAAAAGTGGAGTTGATTGCGTCATCATAATTTTTTGTCATATAATAATTTTTAATAAATGGGAAAAACAAACAAAACGATATGATTACCTCGAAGCCATTCATACCAAGAAACACAATACAAAAATAATAAAATATCTCACAAACATAGGCACAAAACTTGTATGTTTGTTTCCACAATTGTTTTCTCATTGGGAGCACTTTATTGCAAAATGGTTTAGGCACAGGGAAATCAAAACCCCAAGATTAAACAATTACTACAAACATGCACTACTTTTAGAAGAGGCTAACATGTCACTCAAAAAAACATTGGAAGTATGGTTGGACATTTAAAGAGTTTTTGTTAACACCAAAAAATCAACCTAAGCATGATGATTGGTTTGGTTTTTTTCACCAATTCCACTAAGCATCCAAGAGTTTAGTTTAAATAAATTTCATCGTAATATAATGGTGTGGAATCTAAAAAGATTACACTTTAAACCATTGATGTATCTTAATTAACAAACGTCGAGAAATGGTTTCCAATTCTTGTGTGCTTGCTAACTTTCACTAGAATTGATTAGATATTAAAACAACTTATCATTTCATTTGTATGAGTGATCAGAGTGAATGTGAGAAAAAAAAGATTAATTGAATTGTTAAAAAATGGATGCCACATTATCTTCTTTAAACATAAAATAGTTATAATGAAGAGATTTTTTTGGTTGCACTTTGTGGTAATGAAACATATCAACATATTGAAAATTTTTTTGAAGATGATTTGCCATTTGCCATCATTAAAATGAAAATGAAAAATTCAATATGTCCAAATTTTGCACAAGGATGGATGGAATTACATCAATATGATTTAGGATTTTGTTGGTTAAATTTAATAGTTTATAGGACCCCAATTAAAGAAAATTGCAAAGAAAGGTTTTATATGGGAACATGCAAGTCATAAATGGGCAAACCAACAATAACATCCTTGAATATACAAGGAGCATATTGGATTGTTATCATTTGCAAATCTATTCACGTACAAGGAATGTAAAAAACCTAGTTTGTAGACAAAATGTTAAAAAAGCAATCCAGACATAGGAATTTTAAAAGAGATTATTACGATTATGAAAAAACCCAAGGAATTATTAGAAGACAAAATTGTCACTATGGTTGAGAGCACATGCTGATTTCATACAAACTGCAAGGAATAAACCAAAAAAAGGATAAATGGAATTGATCTTTGCATTGATTCCATGAATTACCGGAAGTTGTGCAAGAACTAAGTATTGTTCAAATTCATGTTGGAATCAAAATATGGACATTAGATCAAGGCAATATAACAATTGACATTCAAGAATTGATTAAATAATAGATGATGTTTATCAATTTTTTTTGCCTATTAATGTTTGTTAAGGCTTTAAATGTTGTTGTTATATCAAATCATTATGTTCCTCAAAATGGGTATTGGCTTCTTGGGTTAAATATTGATAAACTCTTATTGGAATGGATGCCTCGTGATTCGGCATGTTATTGGGATAAAGCATAAACAACAATAAAGATATAGCACTTGTAAAAATTAGAGACATTGTTCAACTACAGAAGGTTTAGAAAGTGGAATGCTGCAATTAACCTTCCGACCAGAACAAGAAAAATGCAAGAAATAATAGTGCAAGTAGATGAAATCGGTTTAGGGTTTTGCGTTCTCCATGCCATTCTGGTTGGTCTTTTGCTCATTATTTCCATTTACCAAAGACCTCACTAGAAAGAGATAGTTGAAATACTTTGGGCTACCCTTGTTTGTAGCTTTAATCATTGAAAGATACTATCTATCACTCAACACGAAACACCTTCAGCTCTTTGCATCACAATAATTTTTTACATACACTTTCAAAACGAAATAGTCATGTCTTGACAGGAGATACTTCACAAATTTGCTATTCCAAGTGTTAAGAGTGTACTCAATTGCTATACTATATTTGTCTGTGAAATTATAAGAGAAAAACTTCAACATAAGGCTTTGAAAATAACATGATGCTGACATTATCCTTATGAGAGTTACTCACAAAGTGTCAAACATCAACCCTCTTCACAATTAGTAGTGATGAACTTCCATGATTCCCCACTGACTTCATCAGCTCTCAACTTTTTTGTAGGTTTTAAGTATATAATAATCTATGTCAAGCAAAATCTCAAGCGAACCTTTACATAAACATGCATCCTAAGTAGTCATGAAAAGCAACATGCAAAATTGGTTGTCGTGGTTGTTACCAGTTAAGAGACAGAGCTAATAGAAAAGGTCAAGAGTATCCTTTTACAAAGGAGGAACAAGCTTTTGAGGATAAGTTTGATAACACTCAATAAACAGATATGCAACCTTCCAAATGGAGAAATGAAATTAGAACTGTATCCAATAGATCTTACAAGACTTCTAAAGTTAAACTTATCAGATCAATCAAAGCAAAGGTAGGTTACTTACGTGAAAAACAAAGAAGTGCAAACATGACAACCATCTGAAGCCTGTTTCCAGAAGACAATATTGCAATGTAAAAAACAGGCTCTGGATCACACCACATGCAGTTCACATCAGAAAAAAATATTTTGCAACCTCCAAAACATTTCAACCACTATCCAGCTCTTTCTTTGCTGTCAAAAGGGAACCTTCACTTCTGGGTCCCTGCTAGTTTCAAATTTGAAAGGAACCTTTTAATTGTGTTTGCAACTAATTGTTTTTATTTGATAGAACCTCTAGTGCAGGTTTGGAGTATTTCTCTTTTAAGTTATTGAACCTCTGATTCCAGTGTTTTTCCCACAAAAAAACACTTGATCCAGTTTTGAACTGGGTCTGAAGTCTGCTTCCACATATTCTGCACATAACCCACTATCACAATTTGTGTCATATTATTGTTGCACCATCAACTAGAAGTCGCCACATGACTAAAAGGTACATCCTGGTTAGCTGCTACATTCTCAAAATATATATTTATTGAGTGTGTAGAGAACTCAACCACCTTATGTAAAGAAAAATCTGGTTCTGGTCCAAGCAGTAGACATCTGTGTGGTCCAGCTTTAGTTCCAGTTGCAGCACTAGCATCAGCCTCATAGCCTCATACCACCACAGTCCAATTTGCTGTCCTGTTTCAGCAATATACTGATCCTGCAGGTCTGGTCACCCAGAAGTTCCTGGTCTAGAACCTGGAACCAGCCAACATTGGTCTCAATCCCTCTCGAAATGAGTATGAAATAGGAGCCCGCATGTGCCAAACACTCAAAAACCTAATTCAGTAAATCTTGATAAGCTTGGCAAGATTGGAACCTCAAAGGCTAACTAAGCATTTTTCTCATGGACAGGAAAAACTGGACAGACTCATCCCAGGTGTCTGCATCCACTCATCATGGCTAACCTGAAAAAGACATACTTTACAAAGAACAAAAGCCTAAAAGAAATAGTGGCAGGCAGGCAGGCAGGCAGGCCCTGGATATGTAAATGAAACAAAAATAAAAGAAAGCAAGGCTGTATTCAAACCCTGAGGAGTAGAATCAAAGGTGTAGCTAGCACATTTTGTAAAGTACAGACTAAGTCAGAACATGAAGCTCCAGACAAGAGACCTTACTTTGCAGGACCATTGCTGGAAAAAAAAGATAATATCACAAGATGAACAGAAAGAATAGAAAGATCCTATGAAGTTTTTGTACATTATCTATTCTACCCTACCTAAACCCTAAACCCAAACAGCATCAAAATAATAATAACCAATGCACAGAACTAATTTTCAACGGGATCTTCGCAAGTGATTCACAGGGGGAGATACACCTTTACTTGATGAGTATGTTATCTCATCAAATCTCTCAACTGCAGATTCAGCCTCTGCGAGTTCATTATCCCTCAAGTTAAGCTCATCATCACAAATCTCAAGCAATTTGTCAGCCAGGGGTGGAATCCCTGGGTTTCGGTAGTCATTGTAAATATGTGCATTGTCTGTGATTTGCTGGACATCTCTTTTGAACTCATCCCGGTGTTTGTACCGAAGCTTCCGGATCTTCTCACGGATTGTGGACAGGTCCATTGGCCTCTTCACGTACTGGAGATAGTCAGGTGCATCCTTCTTTGGGACTGGCTTCCGAAACAAGTAGGACACATCTGAATTTCTCAATATCTCCACCACTATCTCAAGTATGTTGGACAATTCCACCTGCAAAAAAGTTCAAGAATTTCCTTCTTCAATACAATCAAGGGCAAACAGTAATGGAATTCTGCAGGAGACTACAGTGCCCTGGGCAGAAGTGCAACGCTACTGTTATCAGCATGCGGGTGTCTTTCAAACCTTCTCTTTTGATCAATTTGCATGCTGTTAATGTCTCCATGAGTGGCACTACCAAGCATCAGCCAAGAGTGTGGTAGTGGAGGGAAGAGTAGTAATCCTTACCTCCCCACCACGCTTGCGTGGCCTCTTGGCAGTGTTAGTAAGCTCAGGAGCATGCAACATTCCTCTGGAGATTTCAGTATTGGGATGTCTCTTGACTCCCTTCCCCATCTCCTTCTCAGGAATGGCAGAAATAAGCTTCTGTTGCTTCAGTTTTCCCCGTTTCCTGTGTAGATTCTCTCTTCGCTGCTCCTCTTCCTCCTTCATTTGCTCCTCCCTTTCCCTCACCTTCTCTCTTTCAATATCTAAGGCCTTTGCTTCTTCCCTTTCCCTTGCCCTCTCTCTTTCAATATCTCGCTCTCTTCTTTGCTGCTTCACTTCCTTCCGGTGCTGAATCCTTTCAGGTTTTAGTCTCACTTTAATATCATTTGGGTAGTGCCTCTCTGCTTCACGGCGATCACTCTCTGTTGTTCTCTGATTCATCTCTACTTCCACCTCCTGTCGTGCCACCACCAATGCCTCCAATCTATGTGTTTCCCTCTTTCTCTCCCGCGTCATTATCTTTTCCTTTGGCTCCTGCTCCTGCTTCCACTTCATTTCTTCACCTTCCTTGACCATATGCAGATTTTTATTCTTCTTGGCTATGTTCAGCATCACTTTTCTAATTTTCTTTACACCTGTACCTTCCACTGCATTGGCATTAGACAAGGTCACCTTCCTCTCCATCTCTTTCTCCTCTCTTTCTCGCTCCTCTAACAAAGCAAGCTCATATTCACGTCGCTCTCTGACCCTCTTCTCATCTTCCATCTCAATGTTGCCTCTGCCCCACGTCAACTGGAGATCTTTCTGGTGCCTGCCAGATACCTTGAGCTTAAGTGGACCAAGCTTCGTTTTGCTTCCCCTGCTGTCCTCTACACCATTAACATCATGCAGATTGATGTTTCTGGACTTTGGGGCAATGGATTTCTTCAAAGGAGGCATGGAGTTCTCCTCTGCAGTTTGGTTGATATTACCAATTTTGATCTTCAAAGATGGGAGCTTTGCAGGTGGTGGTGGTGGAAGCTTTGCAGGTGGTGGTGGGTTCAGCTTCTGTTCCTTTCGTGAACCAGTGACACTGATAGGGGGAAGAAATTCCTTATCTTCAAATGACTGCTGTTCATCCATCTTTTGGGTGGGTTTACGGTTTTTCCTGATTGTAATTTTTGTGCCCTGCCTTTCCAGCAAGCCTTCAGCTGCTGCACCTGAGTCTTGCCAAGCGACAGGCTCACCCTCCTCCATATATAATGGGCACTTCTTATTTGTCCGCATGTGCCCCAGCTGCAGAGAAAAAGAGACTGTATCAGTCTCAAGTGCTCCATGATCTCACCACTGCAGAAGGTAGTAGCAGGCCTTTCTGACATAACTATTCATGAATCTGAAAACTTATCTCATTAGTATGCCAGTGCCCTTAGTCTGAGCAGCAGCCACAAAAAATGCATCAGAGATCATGACCTTTGAAAGAAACAAAATGCTTCAGATAATGGCTACCTGACCGCATGCCCCACATACTAGAGTCAATGCATCTCTGCCAAACTTTCCATTCACTTTCGCCTTGCCTGCCAGCTGAACATACAAATACAGTCATTGAACTTGAGCTGAACCACCAGGTAATCATGCCAGGGCTCATGTGAGAGGTGCAACAATGGGGTACATAGAGCAAGACGTGAGAACTCATGCCACCTGAAGTTTTGAGCATTTGATTCATTCCAAAGCTCCTTGTGCTGTTAGCTTGATAACTATTCAAAGAGATTTTTAAAAATCCAGATGAGTCCTCCGCAGAGCTAAACCCCTTGACATGTTCAGTATTGTATGTTAAAACCTCCATATAATTTTCATTTGAGTTTAAACACATTATGTGGTTCATTGCACAGCCACAATCAAGGGCCAGGGCATGACCTACATTGTGACCCAAGTTACTGTCCACAAAGCTACAAATTAGCTCAGTAATATACCAAGGTTACAGCTGGATTTGTACCTTGGAAGACTTGGTATCTTTAAGGGGTGCACCCTTTTCAGCCTTCTTGGAAGCATTCAAGGAAGGCTTTCTGCTCCCCTTTTTGGCTGACCCTTCCTTATCCACTCCCTTTTGACCTGCCATCTTTGCTGCATTCTTCTTTGCAAGATAGCTAGCAACCTACAGACAGACCATGAGTTAGAACATGTTAGAGTTTGCAAGAAAAGAGCAGAGACTGCTTCAAGTCTTAGTTACTTTCAAGACAGAATTCACCAGAAAAGATTCTGTTGCAAGTCTTGAAGCAATGGTAAGACTCAGCCATCAGACTGGCTAGAACCATACACCACAGAAGGTGAACACAGAGAGAAAGAACAAAAAGCAAAAGGGCAGGGCAGACACATATGGAAGAAAGAACAGATTTATGACAGACAAATGGGACAAGACAGCTGAAGACAAAAAGTCGGCTTGAAAAGCTTCCCCACTCACTTCCAAGACTCCATAGGAAAAATAATTTGGAGAACTCAAAACACTGAAATTCCAAACAGAAATTTTCTCTTTATTCACCAAGCCTCTGCTCCTCTTTATGAGAAACTTCGGAGGGTGGGTAGGCCTTTATTCTTCAGAAGTTCAAATAACAAAACAGAACACTGAGTGGACACACTACATGAGGAATTAAGAAGAAGCCTTGCCTCTTTTGGGTCAGTGATGATGATTTCCTTTGAAGTGTAAGTTCCATCTGGCTTGCGTGTGCGTATGATGCGCTTCAATATTCGTCGTTTCTTTTTACCTCCAAGGGGTTGTCCAGCTATACAACCAGGATCCGCTTTTATTGGTATGAGATTAGCGAAGTACTATAAATATTCTTAAGAGCCACTGTGTATGTCCAGTGTTCAATGCATGTAACTTGACAAATCCAACAATAGAAACAAGGATAGATTGACCAACACTTAGATTCAACATTTCATAACTCTACTGAAATATAAAAGCTCCCAATCCCTTCTGTTGCTTGAAGCTAACCCAATGCAAGGGGCTGCCAAAGTACAATATGTAGAACCCCTGTTGGGCAATAAAAAGAGAGAGGTTCATCCTTACCTTCATCCCCAGGTAAATCTTTACTGAGAGATTCATTCCCTTTGCTAGAAGTGCCACCCATCTTGTTCCTTTGTTCCTCTTCTGCTTCATCATCTGCAAAGTGCACAACAATGCTCTGAATTCAATCTACACTCCTATAGCTGTGAAGTTATGGCTACATTGCAGGCAAATGAAGAGAGCACCAGTGCAACTTGAGCTCAAGAAGTGACTGGTCTTCACCTGGAACATTTGAGAAGGCTATGTCCAACAGACTCAACATTTGCCAATAAACCCATGACTAACCTTCCATGAGCATCCGACGAAGCTCTGCAGCTTCTGCTTCCTCATCCTCAATGTCCTCTTCTAGTTGGGCTTGCAAAAGGCGGCGGCGAGCACCAAGGCCACGAATGCCTTCCCTCCTCCCCTTCTTGCCACCACCCTCATCACCCTCCTCTGCCTCTAAAAGGTTCTCCAAATCCCCAGCAAAAGAGTCAAGGTCTCCATTGGCCTCACCATCACTGTCAGTGTTGTCACCCTCCGGCAGTGAAAGGCTTTGGACCTGCTTGTCCCAAATGTCCTGGCACTTTTCACGGGTCTGTTGCTGGAGCTGAAGAAACGACATTCGTTGTCCCCGAGCGAACTTATTCAGTGCTGCCGCTCCAAGTCTAACACCAGATGCTGCTTGCTCACTTGACAGTTTGCGCACCAGTGCAATTCGGTGCCATCGTGTCATTTTCTCAATTTCTTCTTCTGAGACTTTAAACTTCAAAAGCACCTGCAGAGGCTCATCAAATTATTAATGCCAGAATGTATTGTTTGAAGTTTTACAGTATCTGAGCATTTACCCATTCACCAGAAAAGAAAAGACTTTGTTAGACATTTCATTCAGGGAGAACAATTCACACCTCTCGTGCAGCCTCCATGCTGAGGCGGCGAAGATCAGCATCAGTGCCTGTGACAGCTCCCCCACCTCGAGCAGCTGCTGCTTTTTTCTCGACTAAGGCCCCTGCATTTGTTGGCCTTGTAGCCACACGGAGATAGCTGAAGCCTAGACCTCGGCCTGATGGGTCACCTGGTCCCACTATCTCTAGACGCTCCAGACTCCCTCTACCCTGAAATAAAGTAGTGTTATCTCAATCAGTCTGCTGATCACACAGGACCAGTCACGTACACCTTTGCAAATATAGGTTTGGTGGAGCAACTTAAATGAAATGGCTTCCATAGAAAATATGAACTCATTTGGCTGCACAACTTGTCATTGTCCAGATAGTTACTCTTTGACATTATTGCTCTAGAAAGCATTTTGTGAATTTTGGAGACAGAACTAAATCACACTTGTCCCTCTACCAGGAGGTAAAAGCATCAGTTAAATACAATGGTTTCAAGTGAAAGCAAGGTTCCCTGACCTGCATGGTAGCAGAGACAAAGTTGGAGCTCAAATTCCATGGAGTAATTTGAAGCTCACGTTCAATGTGTGAGGCAGCTGCCAATGCAATTGCTTCATCAGGAAGCTGGTTCATGGCAGCACTCAATCCTGTTGGCTGTGTCAACTTCTGGACCCCCATGCGTTTGAGATGATGCAGCCCTGCTTGCATGCTCTCATATGTACACACCTGCAATCATTGCAGACAAAGTCAGAGAAAATTCTGTCCTTGTCCCCCTAATAATCCCTATTTCAAGATAAGTTAAAACTTTAGCTATGATATAATAGAGTCATGTGACAGAAATGGCCCCTCAGACAACCACCCATATTAACCTCTTACAGTTCCACTCCTTTTTCTGTAAATTGTGAACTTGGGGAAGAAAGATTGTGCCCTAGATGGCTCTTCAATGCTCAGAGAACATTTTTACAAGTTCAACTAGGATAGTTAGTGCTAAAAGATCCTCCACCCAAAACCAATTGGAGCTGAAACTGAACAAGTGGCAGTGAATGCATGACTTGGCACACATGATGAAGATGGATGAGATGAAGGGAAACAGGGTGGTAGCTGTTTTGTTGGTAGTTATGGCAAAACAGATAATAGTAATTATGGGATGAAGGGATAGAAAGATGCAGACATGGAGAAGAAGAGAAACTCACATTTTCAGGTGTGACCATGCGTCGTAGTTCTTCTTCAGAGGGAATCCGAAAATTGGGTCTCATCACCCAACACATCTCCCCATTCACCCTCTAGCAGCAAAATGAAATCACACTCTCAGTGATACAAAGAACTCTCATGAGAATTGAGAAATCTCCATACTCAGTGATGCGAACTACAGTGTAACCCAGACTGCCAAAAAAAACCCCCACCACTGGATGCAGAATTGCCATTTTTGAAATTTTCTCCAAGGCATTTGAAGACTTAAAAAAAAGATGGATTTTCCAATAGGCTGGGAGACTTTCAGACCTGAAGATCAGCACAATGCTTAATGCGCTTGCGCATGAAGCCTTCTGTCAGTGATGGGAACTGAGACAAAAGCTCATCTGCAAGCAAGCGAGGTGGAGATGAACCAGGCTTCTCATTCACACGAAATTCCCGGTAGAGGTATGTAAGTAGTCTGTTGCCAATATAATTCTGCACCATCTTTGATGTTGGAGTCAAAACTTCCATGTGTGGCTCCTGTTTTTTTATCCAAAAAAAAAAACACTGTACACATCAGTTGGTAGAACACTTCTGTGCACCAAATGTGAAGTCCAGACAACATGCAAGTGAAGATGCAACCACGAAAAGAACAAACTCAAATTCCACAAAGCAAGAAATGATGATCTAATAAATAACCATGTTGATGTCAACAAGTATTGTAAACCTTCTTACATGACAATGGATGCTCACTCAATTGGATTCTCATACTGCATGTCCTGTGTATCATCTAAATACACATTCATGTCACCTCATCATCCCCTATCTAACTTTGCATCCATTAGGATACTGTATCCTTCCAGTATGAACAAGTGAAAAACAGCAAGTGAGGGATTTATGAGAGCTGGATAAACTGACTAAATGGTGCCCACCAATCCTATCATAATTGTTATTGTATAACAGCGTGATAGAGACAAAAGTAGAGACCTGTTGGCCCACAACATGGATACTATCAATTCGCCGCAAAGTGAGCTTTCCCTTAGCAGAGCGGACGAGAAGGAAATCAGTGGTTGCAACTTTGTGGGCGAATACAGGAGCTCGATACATGTTGGTCTCTAAACTTGACTGTGTATCCCCTGGGCGAATTTCCCCGAGAAATGGGGAATCTTCTGTTGGTTCCAGTGGTAGTGGGACACCTACCCATGAGCCCCTCTCATTGCGCAGTGTAGCTGCTGTTGCATCTGTGGGCAACAGCTTCCGATAATATGTTGATAGACGTGCACCCATGCCTACATTTCCCAGTAAAAGTGGTCTCTCCTCACAGTACCTTCACCACCCAGTGTAGAAAAACTATGCAGATGTTACAAATACATATAGAAACTCGGAACAGCTTGGAAACCTGGAACTGACCTGGGGACCCTGGTAAAATCTTTGAAACCAGTCAATACTAATGAAATCATTTAGATAACTACAAGATTATGACAAAGGCGACAGTGCAGAGAGAGCGTACTCCATAAGAGCAACATGGCCATCTTTCACCGACAGCTCTGACTTCTTCTTGAAAGCCCCAGGGGGACGGATGGGCTTATGTTCACCTGGTAAGCGTTGGGCCTTGGGCCATGGATGCACCTTTGTCCGTACTAAATGCAGAACTGAGTTTGGTGGCACTTGCTGCTGTGAAAATGTGCACCCTTCTACCAACTCCTTCCCAGAGTAAAAAACCTTTGTCTTTTCCGAGGCTTTCAAATCTGTGGAAAGCAGATAAGAGGAGGAAGAGCACAGGGTTATATATACTGGATTACTGAGCAACCACTCTCTCAGTCTGCACAGAAACTAGTACAATATGGACATGAATAGTTCCACAATTTTCCTTCAAACAGGGATTACCTCCTAGCTTCTTCGCTACCTTGACCTTCAGGATCTGCAGGGTTTCAGAAGCATCAACATGAAGCTTGCTGCCCTTCCCTCCAAGGGTCTTCAGTATAATGTTCATAGGACCCTTGGCAGCAAGCCTGCCTTGCTCCTTGGCTGCCACCTCATTGTGGTGTGGATACCATATTGCCTTTGGTCGATGGAAATTGGCTAAATCCTTACTGCACCCACATCAAGTTCAAACATCAATATCTAGTATCTTCACAAACTTCTTGATATTTATAATTAAAGTCACCTTGAATAGAGTTTAAAGATGACCAATAAATAGAGATTTGAGATCTGGCAACATACCATTGCACAAAAAAGAAAAGAGACACACTGAGGAGCAATTTGATCAATCAAAAAAGTCACAGACATGTTCAGTGAGTGACATTCAACATCAATATCTCATGTGAAAAAATTCCCTAGTCATCAGGGAGAATTACAAAGAAAACGAAAAAAGGCACAAAACAAATATAATGAGAAAAGAGCCATAGACATAAGAGGAGCAACATAAGAGGAGAGCTTACTTCGATAATTTGGGCTTCATGGTTTGTAGTTTAATGGCAGGTAGTGAATGCATAACTTTGATGCCATGCACCGCCCGCTTTTTGGCATTTGACTTTTGTTGTTGATGTGTTTTCTTGTTTGTGTAGAACTTATCATTGGAGATATTGAAGCGTGTGCTTGACACAGCTGCATTATTTGAAACATCACCCCCTTCCAAAGAAGACTCTTTCTCTGGTGGTGCAAGAACAACTGCAGCAGCATGCAATCGAAGTGCATGCCCTTCCTTTGTGTCAGAAATCTCGAACACCATTTGTCGGTCTGTTAAGTCAAAAATCACTTTTGGCCTCCATGGGGATGATGATGGATAGTATTTCCCATTGCCCCACAATACATGGTCAAACCAATCTCCTGCTGTCAGCTCAGCATTCTTTTCCTTTGCCTCAAGCGTCAGGCTGCCTATGTGACTTAAAATGTCAGTACCTTCCTGATATTCTTCATTACTTGCAAAACACTGGGATTCTAGCCTAAGCATTTGTGGGTGCCGGGATTTCTTTTGCAATTCAACATGTTCTGCCCCACTAACAGTGGGCTGGCCTATACATTCAACAGAAAATGGTCGAAGCCAGTGAGAATCCAACTGCATATTCACATCCATTTCTGCTATGCTGATTACTTCAAGTCCAGTGGTGCCTGAGGTTTTCTCTTGCACACTTTTGCTAGAACTTTTAGAATCCAATTGCTTATGTGGAGCCAAATTGTTTTTGTGTTGTCCATCATTAAAGATTCTGCAAGTTTCAGTCACATCAACTGGACCCCACAGTATATTCGTCTCCCATTCTTGTTGGTGAAGGTGGTCAAAATTTGAGGACGGAAACTGTCTCTTCCAGTTAGCAATATCTGCTGCCCACAAGTCCATCTCCCTTTTCATGGGTTCTGCAGGAACAAGGGACTTTTTGTGCTTGGACGACCAGTCCTCATGAGGCCTTGGAACACTCTCATCCTCAAGTGCACATCCATCTTGCTCAGTTGCAATACTATCACCTCCAATCTCTTGAGTTTCTGATCTTACATTATTCCAGACTCTGCCAGGATGTTGTGAGGCCACTTTGAAAGCTGTTTCTTCATCTTCTTCAAGACCATCTTCGTCAACCTCAACTCTCTCAGGTTTCTCTGTTCAATACAGTAACATGATCAGCTTTTGTACCCATCCACCCTTCACCAAAGACAAGTTCAACCTGTCTGTAACTTGAAAGAATAACCAGGGTACTAGCCCCCTTATTGCCCAATTTCACTCCTGTAACTCTGATCAAGTGGCTCTCCAATATTCAAGAGTATTCATATTCACAAAAAGCACTCCCATATTATTCCATACTCTGCCAGTAAAATTGTTTGTAATCATGGACCTCAGATCCCCAACAGAGTGCAGTTCTAAGTTTTTGCACTCACATATAGAGGTGTATCCTTCCTGATTTAGAGACAGTTTATTTCAAGACAGAGAATGACCAGTGGCATTATCTGATGTAGTTTCTAGACTCTTCAAACTACAACTGGAATTCCAGAGGTGAAACAAAAAAGCTGGTCCTATGTGCTTATTACATATCTAACACCTCAAGCTTAATATGAGTTCAGCATGAACTGGGACCTGCTGAAAAGGACCACTAAAAGATTGAAGTAATATACTTCTTGTAGCAGTATTTGATGAGACCTGATACATGAACAATCAAATGTTTTCTCCCAACATTTGAAATACAGATACCCATACGAGCTTTCCAGATTAAAAAGCTGACCTTTTATGGGTTCTCGTTTTTGGCGCCCCCTTCGATGTCCTACCACCCAATAAGGCTCCTGCACTCCAAAAAGCTCGGAAAACCGGAGAACAGTCTTCCCATCTTCCTCACAGAGCACAGGAAGCTCAATTCTTGCCTCACTTTCCAAAGCTTTTGGCGATGGCACCACCTCCTACAGATCAGAGTCCAGCACATCTAAGAACAACTAAATCCTCATCAAAGTGGACAATACAGTGTATTGTGAGGAACATGGCACAACATCTGTTCCCATGTCCAACACAAAACTCACCTTTGACAGTTCAACTCCCTCCAAATCCTCCTTCTCATCAACCTCTTCATCAGAAGCTGTAGGACCAGCTCTATGTCCTTCATCCACTACCACAGCTGCCACTCCCAAATCATCTGAAACATGGGAACTCCAACACATATTAGTGAATCAGGAACCACACAGCATGAGTGGAAGACAGACCTTGCATAGTTCATCCACTCAAATAGTTGAGGTTCCTTTCAATCCCCAAAAATGACATGTGTAAACAAGCAGCTTGCACTGCCAATTTTCCAAAACAAAACAAAATCAGCAATGCTATTTATCCAAAGCAAAAGATCCAGAGCTGAAGGCAACACAGTTCCTAGATTTCAGGCCATTGAGGCTCAACTTCAGCCTTCTGTTTGAGACTGATTAAGGGCAACAGAGTTCTTGGCATCAGACACATAAAGGTTTACCAATAACCTCCCAACTCAGGAGTTGCAGAATTCAGCTGGTAGGTAGAACAGGATACTTTGATGTAAAAAGAATCTAAGGTCTGACTGAAGAAGTTCCAGAATTGCAATAAGTCAGCACTCAAAACTTGCACAGCACCCAATTTCTCAAGAAATGCAGAGGCAAAAGTCTGGGCATTTTGAGTTGTTTCCGGGTTTCTTGCCACACAATCACCTGTGTCAAGAGAAGAGGCTGCTTCAGCAGGCTGCTCTGCTGAATCAAACTCATCGTCATCGTCATCATCATAATTATCTTCATCGGGCAGCTTAGGTTGCCCCACCAAGGCTGCCTGGGCATAGATCTGCATGTCCTGAGGGCCAAGTTGGACCTCTGGTCCCTCATATTCCTCTTGTATGTCCTCATAATCCACTGCATTCTCTGCTTTCCTGCGATAATCTATGACCAAAAGTCCAACTCAGCATTAGAGATTTCTAGCTAAAGCACTGCTGAACTAACCCTTGTGATCCCATCTCTGCTTATCATCTGCCATATCCTTGTAAATAAATCAATAAGAAAACCTGCCCATCACCACAAAAGCTTGAACATGTTCCAATGTCAAAACTACAGCCAATATGCAACTTCCAACATCAAACACCAAACCCTACCAGAATCAAGCAACACTAGCACTACAAGGAGATGAAATTCCATCATGACACAAGCTGAACACATGTTCCAAGCTTCATAAAATGTATAGAGAAGCAACTCCACTCAATCATAGGATAATGTGGCATCCCTGACCTTCCTGTTCTTCAGTTGAGCTCACCCCAATGCCCTGTCTCTTCTGTTTCCCAGATAGCTGCAAACAAAAATACAGGACTAATAAAAACAATGCCAATGCTGATTTCAAGTCCATGTATAATGAATACAGCACTAACACTTCCACACAAAGATCTGAAGATAACAATCAAATGTTTCTGCAGTTGAAATCAGTCAGCAAAACTGTGGTGAACTGAAGAAAATAGGAAACACGCATTAAAGCTGAAGAGAAGAAAACAATGAAATGCAACTAGTGTAAACAACTATTCACAAACAGGGTAGACATTTTTGAGTAAGCAAAGAAAGAATTACAGACTTCGATGTCCACCAAAGATGGGCCCAACTGGTGCACCAAAGCTGACAAATGCTCCTTTGCATCCTGGTAATAATCCCAACGGATTCCACCTGTGAGGAAGCTAAGCCCCAAAAATGACATTGGAAACCATGTACCATCACCTTTGCAAGAATAAAGACCATAAGTAGCCGACAAAAAAATCCCTTTGTTTTCCATGAAATTTCTTTGCTCTTGATTGAGGAACCTAAGCAAACCCAATCTGATCCAAATTTGAACTTGCAAACAGCATTACCATCAGCTTCCAACAATCAAAAACATCAGAATCCTAGGGATATACTCTCACTTCCACGAAATTCTAACTCTAAATTGCAGTCACCCTTGCTCAGGGATTTTTGGCTTTGTCTCCAAGTATTCACTTCATGTAATGGCAACAGCTGGAGGAATGAATCCATGAGGGTGATGACAATGTTGAAGATTATTTGCTTGCACACAAACATCACACAACCCAAAAGGTTGGTGGGACAGCAGCTTAAAAAGGAATGGTTCCAATGAGATTCTTACCACAACTCAATGCTAAAACCCTAAAAGGAGGGCGAATGTGATCAGGGTCTTAAAGAATGGTTCTAGAGATTTGTACCAAGTCCCATGACCAAAACCCTAAAAGGAGGGTAAATGTGATCAGGGACCTTAAAGAATGGTTCTAGAGATTAGTGCCAAGTCCCATTACCAAAACCCTAAAAGTAGGATAAATGTGATCAGGGACCTTTTACTTTCTCAACCAGGCCTTTTCCTCAAAAAAGTTCATAACCCACACAATTGCAGGAAGTAATGTCCGTTCAAGTTACGAAAGCTCTCCTGAAAATCCAACTCTGAAACCTTGACCAGTTTAGGTAGGTCCAAATGAACCTTCGAATTCCAGAGAATTTCAGTAAGTGGAGCATTAAAACTCAGAAGAATTATAGCCATATGTTTCAGCCAGCCAGCGACATATTTCTGAGAATGTGCAGCAGCAACCCTGGCAGTGTCAAATGGAAGGGTATAATTGATTCTCTAATAAGCATATGGGAGGAGGAGGATTGGAAGCCCGAGCTGCTACGAAAGCTCAAATTTGAAGACTATGACTAATTGTGTGGCAATCTTCTAATCCCAAAACCCAATTTGCCCTTCTAACGAATCCCACATTCTCTTCGTCTGCTGAGTAGTAATTCATCAGTGTCTAGATTCACACGCCAGGAAGCAGGAAGTGCACCTGATCAAAATATTCTTCGTCAAGGTCTCCAGCATCATCCACATTCCCGAACATAAACCCCCCCATCGGCCTCCGCTCTCCATCATCATCATCATCATCATCGCCGTCCTCGTCTCCCCCAACGTCCTCTTCTCCCCTCTCCTCCTCCTCGTCCTCCTCATCCTCTTCTTCTTCTTCTTCTTCTTCTTCGTCTTCTTCTTGCGCTTCCTCATCGCCTCTCTCCTTGCTCACCGTGAACATATCACCCATAAAAGCTTCGAAAACCCTAAACCGACGACACTGAAAGAATTCCTTAGGGCAACAACAAAAACCAAACCAAACCAAAAAAAAAACCCAACACAAAGGATCGCGGCAGCAGATGGAGGAGGTTCAGACCATCCTCGGCAACAAAGCAGAATGGAACATCATGGTTACAGAGGCCACAAGCACCGCAGGCGACATGAGAGCAGTCGATGGGGTTCGCAGCAAACCCCTCGTGAAACCGACGAACGACGACGACGACAGAAGAGTGCACCTACCCGCACAGACGAACACAGACGCTCTGCGTCAGGTAGGTAGGTAGGTAAATAAATAGGTAGGTCGGAAAGGGTGAGAGCGTGAAACAACACAAACCGACCGACCACAATGGATGGGATGGATGGATGGATGGATGGATGGATGATTAATTCAAGTGATAATTGCTGGATTTTTGTACTTTGGTTTTTATTATGTAGCCAAAATATAAAAGGATGATTAAAAATTTGTGCTTTGTATTTGGTTTATTTGGCTAAATTTTTTTTACGGATGATTGCAATTTTTTTACATCTTTCTATGGATGATAGCCACTTTGGCTACAAACAAAAATTTCACAAAACAACATTTCTAGGTTTTTTTTTTTTGTAATTGTACAATGGGTGTTGGAATAAGTACATTGGGGGTAACTTCAAAATATCAAATAATTACTAAATAAAATTTGAAACTTTCGTGTCAAGGAAAATTTTGAATATTCCTAGTGAATATTTTTTAAGATTTTCTTTTCCTTTGCAACATTTTTTTTTTGAAAACCATTTTTTCAAATAATACAATTAGTGTCAAAGTTCCCAAAGTACTATGGTATTAATGCCCTAATTACATCTAAAATTAGCATTAGGTGTTCAAATGATGATATCATTAAAAAAAAACTATTGAAATTATGCAAAGCGACAAATAATCATTAAGCTAAATATGTATGTAGTTAACTTTCATGTTTTTCAATTCACACATTCCAAGTTTATAACGAGCAGGATAAACAATGCCATTGCCTTACCCTATGGTAAGTGTCATTATTAAATAATACTCAAAATAATGAAATTAAATTTTGTGAAAATATGAAATTGACATGTTGAAAATCATCATAATTATCGTAGGCTACATTTTGAATAATTTCACTACTCATGTAATATTATCATAATAAATCATGGAAAATATATTTAATTTCAAAACTAAAAAACGAATTTATTTTTTGAAAAATAATAAATATTTGTTTTGTCAATGTGGAAACTAACCCTAGGCTATAGTACTTTAATGCTATCACACATTTACATTATGCATTGGAAGTAATTTGTTTCAAACATTTTTCAACACAATTTCACGTCATCAACTTTTTATTTTTCCATTGTAATGTGCTAATCCTTTTTCAGGAGTTCATATGCCATCTTTGTCCACATTGTGTTGTTTGTAATAACTTGATTGGTGTCCCCAATGCTTTTATCATTTGTTTGTCTTTTTGTTGAAGCTTCATTATTTGTATTATTTGAACTTCAACATTATTGACAAATGATTATTCTTTCATAACAAATCGTTGCATCTATGTCATGGTTTTTGCATAAACAACTTTTTCACATTTTTTTGCAATGTTTTTAAATGTTCTATTTCACACCGTGATTTTACAACATCATCTTCCAATTCAACAACCTTTTTATGTCCTTTTGTTTGTGTTTTGTAAAATTTACATTGTTTATCTTTTAAATTTTGCTCTCACAATCAATGAGTTGCATGTTGACAATGTTTTTTGTATTATAAGTAATCTATTTTTTTCTAAAACTTCCTTCAAAAGAGCTAATGATTACTAAACCCACCAATGTGATTATAAACCTTAACATACAAGCTTCTAAAGAAATCACTAATACATGTGTTATAGTTATTGTGGCTCTCCTTGATTGTCAATTGTCAAGTATGTTGAACAACTCATCTCTTGACTTGAGGCATTTAGTGAACCCAAGATCCACAACTTGGTTTTTGAAATTTGTTATGATTGAATATGATGACAAACATTTTGAAAACTTCGATATGACCCATGGGAAGTTCTTTCAAATTGGTCATCAAGTGATAACTTTTATAGCAAATAAAAATACCACGTAGAAGGAAAGCAATTCCTATGGAGATTTTAGTTGTGTGCATCATTTACAAGTTGGTAGGGGGAATGCATTTTTTAATGTATTTTGAATTGTTTGTTTAAGGAAAATCAAGAATCTTTCTTACTCTTCATGAAATTGTTTATGTAATAATAACATGTTCAAGGGTCTAAAACCAACAAGATGCAAGTGGCGACGGTAGAATTAAAAACATATCTTTTGTACAACCATTGCCATTAATGGAATGCATGTTTAATTGTTAATCTTTAAGGCCCTTATGTAAATATTACAATTACTATTTGAAACAAGTGGCTATAATGACCATGTTGTGGTAATTGTTGATTGTAATAGATAATTCATTCATTTGTTTGTTAACCTTCCAAAAAAGGTCAACAACTTTAAACTATTTGAAGAAATGACACTAGATAAATATGTTCAATACAATGGTCTATTGATCACAATAGAGGTATTACTTCAACTCCTCCATATCTATTTAGATACAAAAGTTACCCTTTGATATATTGAATCATGAAATCTTATAAAGAAAAGGGGTAACATATCATGTTGGAATTGTTATACAATGAAAACATAATTGTAGGAGGTCTAATTTCAAAAACATTTCTTTGGGAGTTAATCAAGTGAGAAGTTTGAATTATATGTCATATTCCCTTTAACATCTTTATTTGTTGCTTGCTACATAACCAAATAGATGATCAATTTGAAACATTCATGTAAATTCTTAATAAGGAAGATGAATAAAAACCCTTGGATGACATTAAACTGATATTCATATCATTCCAAATCTTGATGATTCATGATTTTTTTTTGTTACATGAAAAAAATTTAATATTTTTTTATTGTAATATAAATGATGACATGCATCATTTGCCACCCACATTCAAACATTAATGATGCATTTTCAACAAACTTTGATACAATTTTACATGAATCATGAAAGGAACTCTTTAATTACAATCCTTTCCGTGGTATAACAAATTCAAAAAACACCTAATATTACATGAACATTGAAGTTATTCTATAAAATATAAGGAGTGCGAAAAGCTAATCAAAGACATGGGGACATAAGAGGTCAATAAAAATGTTAAAAATGTACTAGGGTATTGCACCATCAACAATCACTAGAAGAAAACTATGTATTTTCGACTAGTGTTTATAACTAAATTTTAGTCGCAAGAAACATTTTGCAACTAAAATCCATGTAGTCACCTAAGACAAGTCGCATGTGATAAATTAGTTACAAATGACAAAATGTATTGTATAAAAAAAAAGTTAACAAATACATTTCATCCTTTGACTACATTGTATACGTATTGTCACATGCAACTAAGATGCAACTATTTTGGTAACAATTAAGGGCAAATGATGTGTTACCACATGATTTAATATTTGATTATTTATAATATTATTAATATTATTTTGAAATAATCTAGGACATTCAATTCTAATACTTGGATGATCTTATATTATGACATGTGGCCCAATGTAAGTATGCCACATGGCATTAATATTAATATTAAGTTGGTAGGTACCTAGGTAGGTACACAAATATGTGCCTACAAACCTAGGTTACATATTAACCTACCTATTTAAGGTAAAAAAATAAATAGGTATGTTCTACTTTCCTAGGTTAAATACCTACTCATATAGGTAGGTACTTAGGTAGGTAGGTACATAAGTAAACCTAGGTGGGTAGGGCAAACTAAGTACCTACTTAGCTAGGTAAATAAGTAGGTTGGGAAGGTATGCACTTTAAAAATGTGCATAATTTGGTTTTTTTTTTGGGGTTGACCTTTTTTATTAGTTCATCCCATGTGCACAAATTTCCTAATGTGAAATTGGATGACCACACCCCCTTGTTTATATAGTGTTCAAAATAGGAATGAAGAACAAACAATATGGGATAAGTTTTGAAGTTCCAACTTCCTCACAAACTAAGTTGTAATTCCAAAAC
>Ga0209208_10002345_pt1 | contig 27119 bp, 15 predicted proteins | sample S1TSphfallax_3_FD_187694 | JGI IMG/M metagenome (GOLD analysis project Ga0209208, IMG submission 187694) | Host-associated microbial communities from peat moss isolated from Minnesota, USA - S1T2_Fd - Sphagnum fallax MG (SPAdes) (version 2) | ecosystem: Host-associated > Plants > Peat moss >...
CACTGTGTGTGTGTGTGTGTGTGTGTGTGTGATAATTGTTGTCCTTTTTGCAAATCCTAGAAACTGACAAATAAGAGAGAGTATGACCAAGCGCTTTATACTAGTCCAGGTAGCAGAAAGTCATCATCATGGGCTATTTGACCCTGAGAACGTCATGCAACAGCAAACAACAACACGGAAAAGCAAACCCAAAAAAACAGTTGGGTTTTTTTCTGCTTCTTCTTCGTGCTTTCTGTTTGTTCTCCTTCACCACTCAATGTGCTTTGCTTTCCGCTTTGCTGAGTGAGCAAAAGCAAAAGCCCAAAAAACCCCACCTTGGAGGTAAGTTCAGCAGCTTTACAAGTCTTCTTCCTCTAGAATCTACTTACTATAATACCAGCTTCTTCTTCCCCTGAAAATCTAGAGACTTTCTTTCGAATCTCCTGCACTTTTGGCTTTTTGAAAAAAATAATTCTGGGTGGGTTTTTTTTGGTGGCTATTTTTGAGTCTTTCCATAATTATTCCTTGAATCTTCCTTCCTCATGGCCAACTTGCCAGTAGCCAACTTGCCAGCAACTTCCATGGATTTGTGCCTCCCAAGATTCTGGATTCTGATTCCACTTGCCTTCCAGTCAACCCAAAAATAGATGCCAATAGAAGCGCTCCAAGCGCGTTTCTTGTTTCTGGCTTCCTTGAGCGGATGCAAAGGGCTTGCCATTATAGCAGCACCTCCTGCTACCGAGAAAGAATATTATCTCTTCCATCACTTCCTTTGCCGACTAGACAATGGGTGGGAGGGGAACCTTGGCGGCGAAACAAAGTCCACAACAAGAAAGAAAGAAAGAAAGAAAGAAAGTCTAGGATCACACTCTTGTTCATCAGCCTAGTGCAAGCCTAAACCCTTAACCCTAGCCTTGCATCTTTTGTGGTTTTTTGTGTTCTGTTTTGGAAGTCCTTTCTGACACCCCACCATCAATCCCAATTGGTAGAATCACTGGAAATGAAACTGGCAGAGAAGAAGCAGACGGACCCCAAAAGAGACCTGATGAGGATGATGGTCACTGGTACCAAGTGATGATGATGATGATGATACAAGTGGTGAGTGAGGAGCTTGAAATCCACACCCTAGAAATTTTATTATTGAAAAAACACTTATTTTGACTTGGTGTTGGCGTCAAGTAATTGAAGTTAAATTTTTTTTTAAATTGTTTAAAAGTCTAGCTCATGTTCCTTCTCAAAATTCTCCTTTTTTGTGTGGTGGGGGGTGGGATTCTCTCAGACTGCACAACCGACCCCACCCATCTGGCATAAACAAATTGTAGATGAAATTGGCAGCCAAGAAGCAACAGAAGAAACAACATCATGGTGACCAGTGATGATGGTGGTCATGGTCACTAGTGACAATGAGCTTAATCCCTTTGGGGAAACAAATTTACATACTTTAATGTTTTCTGAATACACTTTCTTTTCTTTTTGGGAATGGATGTAGATTTTGGGAGTTGATATTCCAGCCCAAATGTTTTACATAAATTTGTTAAAGAATTCTTTATCTTCACACAACAATTACACCTTTTTTTTTCCCTTCTTTCTTGTGGGGTCATTGTTAGAGTCTTGGGTTTAGGGTTTAGGGTCTAAAATTTATTCTTCCATCACTCAAAAAAATTGATGGTTGTGAGAATTGCCAATTCTGCTTTGCAATCAAAAGGCAAGCAAGTGGTGTTGCGGGTTGACTTTACTTTGCTAAGCTGCTCTAGATCATGTCCATAACTCAATTGTCATTTACAATTTCTTAAATGACTGAATGTGGAAATTGAAAGAATGGGAAGTTGGAAGTTGGAGCCCATGAGGGGAAACTCTAGAAAACTCTAGAGGTTTGAGGGGGGCAGGGCGGGGTCCAGGGACATGCTGTTATGTGTACTTTGCACACAGAATTCTTGTGTAACAGGTCAAAGAATAGCTAGTTGGCTTTGCACCGAGCAACACATCTTCTCTAGAAAACTCTAGCACACTAACTATATATTTTGGTTTTAGTGAACACGCACACTGTAGTCTATGAATACTTTCTTCTTCATTCCACACATGGTGGAGACTTGAGCAACACATCTCTTCTCTAGTAGCACACTAACTATGTATTTTGGTTGTAGTGAACATGCACATGGTAGTCTATTAGTACTTTCTTCTTCATTCCACACATGGTGGAGACTTGAGCAACACATCTCTTCTCTAGTAGCACACTAACTATGTATTTTGGTTGTAGTGAACATGCACACGGTAGTCTATTAGTACTTTCTTCTTCATTCCACACATGGTGGAGACTTGTGGTTGTGTAAAATTGAACTTCTTTTGTGGCACCCCCAAAAAGGGCCTGTACTTGTAAGCCTTTCTCTCTGATCTCTGTCCAATCCAGGGATTTACCCTGAAACTCGAGCAAAAAGAATAGTAGACATGTTTACTATGAAGTTCTCAATTTTTGCCTGAACAAGCTTCTCTGGAGGAAAAAAAACAAACAAACCCATATCTAGGATTCTTGAATAAGAGTCCCATAATATTATTATTAACCAATTTTTAAGGTACTCTTGTTGTTTAGTTTAGTGCAAGATTTTAACTAGGTTTAAGTGGTAGTACAATTCTAAGAGTATTTTATCAATGCCCACAAAATTTGAATTCAAAGGTCGTTTTGGGTGGTGAAATCTCACAATTTACTATCGTTGGTGGCAATATGAGATCATTAAAAATCTCAATATTTGTTTGTGTGGGCCCTTGCTATACTTGGCTTTGTGAATTGAGTTCTCTTTAGTGTTATATATTTATATATATATTCTCATTTGGACATTAGAAGTCTCCACAAAACTTGGAGTGGCATGCAAGAGATCTAGAAGCCAATTGTCATATTGACATGTGTGGAAACAAGACCAAAAGCAAAATGTGGTAGCCTCAAGGTTTTTGTCATGTATCTAAAGAGGCTCTTGAGTCTCTATACAGGCTGCTATTTCACATGGAAAGTTAGCACGACTTTTTTTAATTAATTAACCCTCTCCGTATACAAACAAGGGTTATAGTATTAATGTACTAATATACAAAAGGGTGCTGAATAGGCTTGTGTATAAGTGTGAAGATTTTTTTTTTTTAAAATTTTAAATTTTAAATTTTTTTATATGGCTGATGAAATTGTTGGATTTGATGGTTTGAATTTTTTTTTAATATATATATATTTTTACTGGTCATTGAGTTTAACAGTTAAATGTGTGATAAGGTTTGGTAAATTTGCGAGAATTTTAGAGAACAAATGGAACTGATAGAAAAGGGACTATTATTTTGAATCTTTAGAGAATAGGGTTGTGTGAAGGTGTGAAGATTTTTTTTTTCAGGCCAATGGAATTCCTGGATTTTATGGTCTGAATTTGTTTATTTAGTTATTTTGAGTGATAGTTATCTCGAGTGAAGTAATGGGTATTTACAGACAGAGTTCTAGCACATTATTTGTGCACTTTGTTTCAATTTGTTGAAGTAGCAACAATTGGTGACAATCCTAGGAAGATTAAATATTTATTGATGACACTTTTTTTATTAAAAAAAATTGGGCAAAATACCGCTACATCAAAACTACAAGATGTGTTGGATATTGCCAAAAAAATTCAAAAATTCCTTGAATTTATTTATTGGTGTTTTTTTTTGTGTAATCTGCAACAGAATTTCTTGATTTCTTTTTTATTTCACTGCAGTGCCAAAAATTCTCTATTTGAAGAACACTGCATGATGATCATTGATGGTAAATGTGCATGTTTTAAGCTTGAAAAGCTTGTCAGATCCATTTTACTTTGGACCAACAGACTCCAACTATATTTTGATTTTGCTTCATCCAATGTTCTTTTGCAACATACTAAAGGGGTGGAGTTGGTCTTACTTGGCTGGACATTAGTGCGAGGCTCTTTGCAGACTTAGGACGCAGACTCACTAGCAATTCTGTGCTCTTGAAGCTGGTTTTGACAATTTTATTTGAATGACAACTATTAAAAGCATGACCTTCCTCTTGAATTGAATAAAACGTCTACTTGCATGAGACCAGCATCTGCTTATGTGGTGTGATAAGAAATATGCCAATACTAGAGTTCTTATATTCATATGACAAATGGGTAATAAGTTTCGTTAATAAGTGTGCAAACTGTTCATGAGCTGAGATTCCAAAAACTTCCCTCAATTGCAATTGTAGCGGTTTGATGTTACATTGCTTTTTTCAGACTCTTCTGTTTCATTTTGGCTACTGGACTAATTTCTCAATTTATGGTGATGAATCAATCACTGGCAAAATTAATTCAAGAAAAAGCACCAATGTGAAAAGGGGAAGAAGGATGAAAAAGAAAAAGAAGACCAACATCCCGAAAAAAGAGACAAGTAGTGCAAGTCTACAAACAAGGACTCCAAAAGAAAAAAATGATTCCATAGACTCATATTTCTTTGTTTTTGCATCTGCTGGCTTTGATCCTGAAGACATGCAAGTGGGCATGAGAATCATGCATTATAAAACAAGAATCCTTTACGTGTGAGGCTATTGATATGTGGTGTGATGTGTCTATCACCCTGAATCTTGGCACAAATTTATGATTTGATTGCCAAAACCTACACTAAAGCACTAAGTGTAAACCCATGTTGGCCAGTTTTGTGTTTTTTTTAAGCCAAACCTTCAGATCTGGATTAGGCTTTCTTTGTGTGTGTGTAAAGGAGAACCTTTGGTTTCTGTTTTGTTTTGTTTCTTCCTTTTCCTGAGTTTTCCAATTCACCAGTTTCATAACTACTTGGAACCTTTTTTCTTCAGGACTAGTATGGGAGTGGTTATAGCCAATTTTTGGATTGGTTTTTTTAATGGTTAGTTTTTGGATTTGCTAATTTTTTCCATGGTTATAAAAATTGATATCCTATAAGATTTGTTATATACTTCACAGAATTGTACATAAACATCATAGCATATTTTGGTGAACATGAGTTGTGCACTAGAATAACAATATTGCAATTTGAAATGCATAGATTCCAAAGAAAATGAAGGAAGAAAAAAATTAGCAAAGAGTAAGAAGGAATAAAAATGGGTTCATCTAAACCAACAATACTCAAGCACACATATCAATTATATTAAAATAAATAAATTGTATTGATGTAATACATCACAATTTTATGTATTAATATAAATTGTGGTTGCATGAATCAAAAAATTATTTTGTAGTTTTTCTGAAAATTCTCTTGGTTTCAAGTTGAAATTTTATGATCCTAAACACATAGCATGCCAAGAAAGAAACATTTGAGAATTGAGTTTCATGTGATGCCCACCATGTGAAAGGATTTTTCACATTTTTTAAGGTTCACACACAAGCAACAAAATAGTTACAACTCATTTTTCAAAGTAACGGAAATTGCATGTTCATCATAAGCATGTTGACCAAAAGCATCATATTCATCTTAATGACTTTGATAACCAATAAATGCACTCACATGATTCAATAGAAGTACATTTGTAAGAACATGGGCAAGACAATTTTTTGATCATACTTTTTCATGACACCTTATGCCATTACATCGTTCCCTACAAACTCATGGGCAAAGAATATTGGCAATATTTGTAGTTAATGGAGGATCAATATTAATAATTTTCTCAATTGCATACAATGAAGAGCACCCTTTTAGATTTGGAGACCTTGGAATTTCTTGTAGCCCTATGTCCAAAATAGACTTTAAGGTTCCATTAAAGTTTCATTAACGATAGTCCAATTTGAAACATTGTTTGACCATGGTGATTATGTAACAAGGTTGTAGTTTCAATTCTTAGCATAGGTCTAAATGTTTCAACCTAATCATTAAATGTTGTTGTATATTGCATAGGTATCCAAGGAGAAAGATAAGGGTGTGAACATCTCCAATTGGAATTTTATAGAATTCTCATTTTGTAACTTTAAATGGCTTCTACAACCATAAGCCATTGTGTATTTTGACTGACAACAATTCCATTGATGATCTTGAGTTCAAGTATTTCAAGAAATAAGGAACCACAATGCAAAGTTTTTCAATGATGAAAGGCATCATGAAACTTTTGAATTTACTAGCCAACCAACAATTGTTAAAAATCAGTTTTAATAAAAAAAAACTTTATGTTTTGTTACAAGATTTGAGACCTTACCAATCAAAGTATCCACATTACAAATTTGATAAAATCAAGAGGAAACGAAGTAATGAGGTTATAAAGCCATATGACATTAGCCTAGTCCTAGCCAACACCATTTACACAAGAAAAATCCCCCTTGGGATTTGCAACTATAGTAGTTGCTATTTACATCATGGATATACATATTAAATTATAAGTTATTCAATGAGTGTAGTGTGCACCAAAAGTTGCTAAGTCACTTGGATAAAGCACCAAGACCCCTCTTGCTTGAAGGACCACTAAGTTGTAAGAAACTTTGCTATTAAAGCATTCTAAGACCTTCACAACCACTAGCAACACATAAAATGTGCCATCTACTTACAAAAGAAGGTCCACATGCCCACAATCCAAACCCACACGAGTAACTTGGTTGCTTGTTAATTTCTTCCAAAGTTTCACTTTGGTCACTAGCTATTGAAGCTTGCTTGATAGAGAAAAGGTGATGCGGAAAAAATTGCAAAAGTTGATGTCGACATAAAACTTGTATCGACCAACAATGGTGTAAACCTTTAATGTTGTATGTGTGAACATGCATTAATTAATCATGGGTCAATTAACTTTAAACTACAAACTAAATGCTATGTTAAGAAATGTGTATAATTTTCATCAACTTTGGAACATGAACTTATGGACATTAACAATCACATGAGAACTTTAGACAACAAAAAAAAGAGTTATCATGTCCCATAAACTTGTAGAAAACACAAATGTTCAATAATTTGAACCTTTTTTTTCCTTAGTCATTTTTATTCGACTAAGGTAAATCCCATTATACAATAGTGTATGAGGACCAAAAGTGATACACAAATGAACCAATTCAAGTTTTCCAAACTTAAAGTACACATCTTGATGTTTTGATGAATATCTTTGGAGTAAAGTCTAACTCATGTGCCGTGTGCAATATAATTTGTCATAACCACATGAGATGATAATACCTTCTTTCAACCTATTACAAAATACCCTCCATACCTACACCATATTATGATCATTATAATTCATCCATGAAAGTTGAAAGTTGGAAACACTTGAAATTTCAAAGTCCTAATTAATGATCCTTGAAGGGCCTAGAATGCCAAGTAGACACAATATATATAAACTTGAGCTCCATGTTGTTGTGCATTACTACAATCGACTAATCAATTGATGAAAAAAATGAACTAATTTTGTGGAAATTCAGTTCCATTTGAATGAAAATATTGAATGACATTGCATTCACCTTGAATTGAATTCAAATTCCTAAATTTTTTTCAAATACATGGTATTGGAATTCAAATTGAATTCCAATTCAACTAAATCCAATTCAAAAATTGAATTAAAATTCAATTGAAGTGAAATGGGATACAAATTGGTTGAGGAAATATTGAAAATTTGCTGGAGAATATGGTGTTGAAAAAAATAAAATTGAAAAACACGAATCCAAAAAGACACCTTTCCATGCCACTTTACTTGAGAATGGGCTAAACGTATTCGAGTTTGGAACTATTCTAGTTTGCATGGTGATAGTCCAGCCACATTCTATAGTGAGTTTGAACTTCAAGGCCATCCACCCACCCACTCTTCTTTCAGAACAGGGTGGTGGGTGGGTGGCAGAAGTGTCAAAGGCACTTTTTCTGGGCTAGGAAAATTGACCACTTTTGTGAAGAGACATTGTGAATTCATGTGGTCTCTACATAAAAGAAGGAACCATGTTCTGGTTCTAGATTGTGAGTTATGGGATCTAAACAAGTCAAAGGAGAGCTAAGTGATTTAAATGGAAAACACATGTTGAATGCAGTTTCCAGGTTGGGAGTAGTCAAGCTGATTTTGTGAACCTGCAAGACCTTATTCCAAGAAACAAGGGGGCTGACAAAAGAGAAAGAAAACATGGAAGAGAAGGTGGAGAGTTTAGATAGAGCAAAAGTAGAAAGAAGGCATCCTTCTTCCTTCAGCTGCCTACACTGCATATAAATATTTGATGTGATGATCAGTGGTTTTTTATCTGGGCTAATTTTTTTCAAAATGGCTAAATTAATTTTTATTTTTATTTATTTTTCCTAGTAGGCAGATGTCAACAATTTTGTTTTGAACAATTGTCAGATTTCTGTATTGGGTTCTAGCTTGTAGCCAAAAATATGAAGCATTCTTAAAGGTTTTACTTGCATACCTGAGGCCTATACCCAAATGCAGCATTTGTGAAGTGTTAGGTAAGGCCCACAGACAGGGATATCTAGGGTTCATAGGAGTTCCACCACACACTCTATTTGGGCCTCTTTTCAGTGTGCTGAATTCCAGACCAATGTTTTGAAATCCGCCACTATCTATACTAGTTAATCCATGTCTTGAGACAACCTTTCATGGATCCTCAGAAAAGCATGGGGTCAACAAAAAGAGGTGTACGGGTTCTCCCCTTGACAGAGCAAACATCCACAACATGAAAGACACACAGTGTAGAAGCATGGACATGGACAAGCATTGACCTAGACAGCAGAAACTATGTACAAGTGATAGATCTTGCAACAGATGCTCAACCTTCTCAGTTGCTTGCAAGATTGCATCTACAAATTTCACAAATTGCAAGCACAAATTTTCCTCATCCAGCAATTGGGTCTCACAAATTGCCAGCACAAATCTTCCTGATCCAACAATTGGGTCCAGACAATTTCTCTAGAGCACCATTGCAGTTGCAGAAGTAAGTGGATCACACTTTTGCAATTTGAAATTTGCTAATGCAATCCAGTAGTACCTGCAAAGATTCTTTCAGTTGCCGCAAGTTCACATCCACAAGTTTCACAAATTGCAACTATTTGTGAAACAGACAATTTCTCCAGAGCAGCATTGTAGAAATTTCTTTCCAAAAACTAGGTTAAATGAATTGCCGATCTGAAAAAAAATTGTGAGAAAATCATTCCTAACAAACTGTAATCTCCCGAAACTATTTGCTTGCCTAATATCGTACATGGTTTTGAAGTATTTGAAATCATGTACGACATTAGGCAATGCAGATGCACAGAAATCCCATTATCTAACCCTAGATTTTCATATTGGAGCCAATAGGTGGGTATATCAAACACATTGAAGGACACTTGACAAATCACAAGCACACATTGTCAACTCATAGATCCGCAAACCTGACATGAAGTATATCCCCATCATGGCAACATAAGATAGTCCCTTTTTCCAGCAAATATCACAACTAAAAGATAACACGTACTATTGCAGAGAAGTGATATCCAGAGAATTCTGTGAGGTGCAGATCAGCCTCAAATGACAAGATTATAGCCCGGATGAGGTTTATTTATTGATTGCAACTAAACAACACAACAGCCCAAATTGATTGATGACCAGAAGGCGGGTTTAGAGTATCAGAAGTGTTGGACATAACACTTCTGATCGAAGGCAGCAAGCTCAGAAGAAAAAGCTACTGATTCATATGCAAAAGTGTATCCATTGAGATTATCTGGTGAACAATATAAATGTCAGCAAATAATCAGAAAGAGGCTTCAGTAGCCCCTTTTCTTCCAAAGCCCCGATTGTCTAATGCACCCAGATTGGGTCCCCAAAACCTTTAGTTTGGACCTTTGCATCTGTGACCATAAACACAATGTCTGCAAAATGTTACAATGTGACCTGCTATTTCAAAGCTTCAATTGTCATGTAAGGAAATGCCCTAATCATGTACAGTAGCTGGTTAGGTGTTTATCATGTAGCTTGGACCCTCCCAGCTGAGAGAATAAGGTCATGACCCTAAGAAATTAAACTATACATATTTTACACTTAAGAGTTGCTCTTCCAGAAGCCTCATACACAATCCGAAAGATACTCTCCAACTTGTTAGAGTAACTTCCACTAGATAGTTGCCTACAATATCTCTCACATCTGAAGTCCAAAAATTATGAAATCAATTCGATGCACTCCTACTCATCAAGGGCCTTCCAATGGGTACCAAGAGCGAGGCAAGATTCCAAGAGGCGTTGAGATATAATAATATTAATTAGGCTTGTTCGTCCACCCCGCCGGTTGTGGGCAAGCCCACAAAGAGCTTGAAGGAATCGTAGATAACCCATTGCGCCCCCGAGAGCGAACCGATGATAAGAATGCGCAGCGGAAGCCCCCGTGTGAGCAGAGCTACGGGACCCATCTGCTTCACGGCCTGTGAGACGGTGGCGCCTTTGGCGCTGTTCAAGAAGGACACCAAATTATCTGCCGGGTGTGAGATGACGGCGCATCCGATCCCGGCAATGTAACCGGCGGAGAAGCTGACGCCAAGCTGAGTCCAGACGGAGCTCTGGTTCTTAGGCAGCGGCACAAGGTTGTTATAGATGGCCTCTACGGTGCTCTCGAAGGTCCCAAATTTCATCATGGTGTAAGGGATTTGACGGCACCAGAGAGGGATCAAGCCCTTATAAAGACCCCCCATGACCCCTTCAGAGGCCACCAGCTTCGGGAATCCGTCTCTAAGGCCCTTAGCAAAGCCCGGTTGTGTTTGCACTCGCACCTTCACCGCCTCGAATGCGCACAGACCCACATCCGCTATGGCTTCTGACGAGAAGGAAGCTGCAAGATAGATTAGGGTTTTGTATTTCTTGGCAATCTCGGTTGATGATCCGGATGCCAATTGCTCCGCGTAAGTCTTCTTGAAGTACTCGTAGAAGCCATACTTGCATGCTCCTTGTATGCTGTAGCCTAGTAGCGTGGGTGACCATCCTCTCAACATTCCTGCTGCTCCCTGCTCCTTGAGTACTAGCGAGAAGCCTCCTACTATGCTCCTGTACTTCTCCGGCGCAATCTGCATGTTGCATTTCACCACGTCCAAGGGGGTAACCGCCGTGTGTGTCAAGCCACAGCTCAATACTCCTCCCACCGCACAAGCCCCGTAAAACTCCGGTGAGTACATCTGAATTTTTCTTCTTCTTGGCTCCTCGCTTGCGGAAGGAATCATCATGAACGTTTTCGTCGTTATTGCTGCTGCTGATTTGATGGGCGGTGCTGGTTCATGGTGAAAAACCGTTGCATCTGCATTTGCTTCTTCCCCGGCGACTCCATTGCCCGCGGGGACCCCATGAGCTGCTGTACCCGACAACCCAGCAGACTGCAGCTGGTACAGAAATTTGGGCAGCATGTTGCTCTAGCTTCGGAGCCTCCTCCCCCTCCTCCTCAGATTGCAACAGAAGTCTGTCAGATCTTTCTTTACACGATCAAACTGACTTAATTTTTTGTACTTGCCGCAAACTGAGCTGATCGGAAATTATGTTATCCTGCGGAGGCAGCAACAAAGCAAATCGTGTTACTAGTACCTCAAAGAAAGCTCTAAAACCCAATTCTTGGCAGAAACTGAAAATCTCTAATCTCGGATTGAAACTCTGCCTCACCTGTCAATTTAAACTAGGCTCTTCCTCAGCTGAATTTCTTCTGCAGCTCATTCATTGGTTTCGAAGAACTTACTTCCCACCAGCTAGTCTTCCGGGACCCCACAACCCAATCCAGGCGGTGATGCAGCTCTTGGCCCTCGCACATGCCGGGGTGAAACCAAACCCCTACCCCTGAGGGGTCCAGAAACCACCCAATGACAAAAACCCACATGCGGGCTTGTGACTTTCAATTCATCAAAAAGCTTGCACCCAGGGGTCTCCTCGCACATGTGAAGACAGCCTTGGAACTAGTTCGGGTAATTTTAATGGTGGACGCCGCCACCCCCCATTTTGGGTAATTAGAGAGAAACAGCAAATGAGTTGCATGGCACCAGATAATCTTTTGCAACCGACCAGATTCATTCTTATTTGTCTCCATGCAGGTGCAGTTTCGTTTCAAGCATGTGATGAAGAGTTGTAGCAGCTGGGTAAATTTACAAAGTTGTTTTTCTGCTGAAACTTCGCACTGTAAACGCTGATAATTTCATCAGACCTTTCAAAAGGTGACGATTGATCAGCCTCCCGCCGGCCTCTGAAACCTTGCTGCAACGAATCAATCCAATTAAGGGGATAAAAAGAAATCGATCCTTCTTGTCCAAGAAACTAGAGATTAACAGATTGATTGCTGACTCTGCAGGAGTCTTACTGGTATTGATGATGAATGAGTGTCACAGTGGTAAAAAAAAGGGTTGCTGATTGAAGCATGGAGACATCTGTCATGTGAGTGCAACCACAACACTGTATCAGGGCACACTCTTTTCTAAATTCCCATTTATACTAGTACCATAAATGGTTTAGCAGAAGCAACCCTGGAAAAAAAGAGTACCTTGTGAACTCATCTTAGGACCCCACATGTTACCAAACATGCTGCTCACCGAATATGCCATTGCAAAGTACCTTGAGTGATCACCTAGTCATTTTTGTTGTAGTGGAGGTTCTTGTATGAGTGGGTTCTCTTGAGGTTTGGTAACACCCTCGGGTTTTACAAGTGGGTGCCACAATTCCTTGTCAGGCGGTTGTGGTGGTTCTGCATACTTTAACAATTGAAACTTTTGTTTGACCCCTGACTGGTTGGCAAAGCTTGTGATGTGTGATTTTGCCTGGCACAGAGAGTAGCAAAGCATTTCTGTCACTATTACGTTTGGAGTAGTTTTTCATGCTTTTTTTAGCCTACAATTTCCTCACGTTTTCCACACATTTGATGGTCGATGACATCGAGTGTATGTGGCAAATCGTGGGGAAGTTGCGAGATAGTGATGTGGCAAAAGTGTGGGTTATAAGTGTATGGGAAATTTTGACTCATCCTCCATTTTGTTTCAAAGCTCTCTTATTGATTTTTATAGAATTCCCACTAGGTTAAATCACTCATATGTATGATCTCATTTTTTCCCTCAACTTGTACACAATTATGACAAAGAGGTTAAACCAACATATCCCACTCTTTTTCTCAACTTTTTCACAAGAGTCATAGGTCAGCTATACCACTCTTGGCACAAAGTATCCCACTTTATTTCTTCAAGTTTTTCGCATTATTAACACACAGATTAAACCATTTTCTTGCTCAGAATTCCTCTTCTTTTTTTTCAAACTTTACATATATTAAAGCAAGCCTAATGTCACCGTGCAAAACTCCACATTTTTAAATCTTACATATATTAAATCAAGCTTAATGTCACAATGCAAAATTCCATAATCTCACAGATGAAGAGCTATTTGGCATAATCTCGTACTGAAATTAAACTATGCCAAGGTTGTGATCAAATGTTTTAGGATCACCATTACAAAGAATCCCGAACATACTTATAGCAATTAAAAAATAAAATCTTACAAGAATTGATTTATCCCATTTGTAGACAAGAAGGAATCCATCATTAGGTTAAGTAATTTTTCAAAGATGATGTTGTCTCTTTGTACTTCAACCTTCAACCCATCGTCCACACCAACTAAAGAAAAGTTTGAAAGTGCAGATGAGCAAGAAGATGTCTATGACACCTTAGAGGATGAGGATGAAGAGGAAATAGGAAAGGCAGCAACAGTGAGTTGAGATGAAATTCACAACTTAATGTGAGATGAGCAAGAAGATTCTGATCATGAGTGAGTTCAAAGGAACCAAGTATTTGTTTAATGTGTTTTAAGAGTGTTCAAAAATCAATTGCTCATTCCTTTCATTAGTTTCTAACAACTTTTTGGTGGATCTATCACAGGGGCTTTTTGATACACTTCACTGATCAGGAGAAACAATCTTTTGGCATGTGCATATGTGGTGACAATGTAGCATTCAAGACCAGTTTGCCACATACAACTCTTGGGTCACACACATGATTGTGGAAACCTTGGCTTCTGCCTGCCTGCTCCTTGAAATTCACTGGCAGAAAGGGAGGCAGGCAGACAAAACATGCACACATAGTCTGCGCACCTTTGAAGCTGCTCCATCTAATTTTCTCTCCCTGCCCTCTACAGAATTTCTTAAAAACAAGTTTTTGTGGAGGCTTACCATCCACCCCTGGCTTCTTGCAAGCTGCTGACCTTGGTGTGGGTGGAGTCTTACTGCCTTGAGAAGAGTTGCCTGCAAATGGAGGAACCTGTCTGTTTGGAGAAGGAGGAGCATCATGTTCTTCAGTATCCTCCAAGTTGACAGGCTCCTGCACAGATCCACCCACCGAATCAATTGGAACACCATTGTCCCTGCCTCCAGCAGTGCCACAAGCCTTGGCAGTCTTGCCCCAAATCATTAGACATCTTTCAAACTATGGCCATTTGCATTGACCTGCGTCAGATTCTCCATCCTCCTATTTCAACTGATTAAATTTCTTCTGCATTTTGTGTACTTTGGACTGAACTTGAGCCCAAGTGCGCAGAGGGGTCAATGGAAATGCCTCCTCAATCTTCAATAAAATTTCTTGCCAGTGCTTCTGTGTCAAGCTGTTCGTGCTATTAGCAAGAAACTTCTCCTCAAAAAAATTCATCAACAATGCTGTAGAAATATTTTTCCAATCTCTCTTGGATATGGGTGGAGCTGGAGGTGCTGTGTGAGCCACAATATTGAACAAGGGAAGTGAAGAGCTTGAACCCATCATCATCAGGGACAGGAAACTTGGAAACTTGGCTCTTGAGACGGTTCTATGGTGAGAAAGACAGAAAAAAATGTGATTCAAAGATTTTTTTTGAGAAACACGGTGCCTGTATTGTGTGCAGTGAGAAAAATGGCTGCGGAATGCAGGCAGGTGAGCACGAGTGAGCACGAAGGTGAACGGTGAAACTCGTGAGAGACTCGAGCAGAGTGCTAAACGGAGCGCCGCAGTTCGTGGGCAGGCCGGAAGGGGAGCTACAGTGTCAGACAGACGTCTTGAATGCTACATGGCTGTAAAAAGGCATATTTTGAGGCAAAAATGTGCAAAAAATTAGTGTCAGAAACCTGTGGAAATTTTGTGAAAATTTTCTTGAGATGTTGTGGTGTGAGCTAAAAATGTGGAACAAGAAAATGTGGAAAAAAAGTGTGGAAATTTTTTGTGTGGAAAATTCCTTAAGATGTTGTAGTGCATTTAACATGATCTTGCAGCTCACCAAGTAGGCAACCACAACAACCATCTTTTCCAAGACCCACAATTTCATAGAAAATCAAGAGCTTGTTTTTCTGGATCGTGTGTTGCTTGCTTGTTTTTCTTGTGTGTGATTTTGTGTTTCTTTGTTGTTCTTGTGATCAAATGTGGCAATTTTGGGTGTTGTTGAATTGTTGTTTGTTGCAGAACCTAGCGCTTTGAAGAAAGTTCCATGCAATCAGGTTTTGTATCATGCTGCTCAGTCCACATCTGTAATTTTTGCAGTGTGGTCAACAACAGTAGCAACAATAGATGCTGGGAGTTTTTCTCCTCTGAATCCCAAGTGAAAAGTCTGTGGTGTTGCAGTTGCAGCAGCATGAAGCCTTTTGTTTTGTTAGAAAGTTTTGATGACACTAGGGGAAGAAAGAGGTTTGGCCAAGGAAAGTTTGGCAACACAAATTATCCTTTCTCTGTGTTCAACATGCAGCTGAATCAAAGCTTCAATGAGGATAAGGTTTCAAAAATATGAAAGAAAAACAAACTCCATGCACAGAGTTTTTGTATAAATGTTTGCTCAAAACTTTGAGTAGTATTATATATACATGGATCTACATCCCCCATTGGGAGCTCAAAAAGTCACTACCATTCACGATGGTGATGGTCTGATACTTTGTGAATAAGCCAGTTATGACTTATGACACTACTAACTCTTGTCATATTTTTCCAAATTCTCGCTGGAATTGATAGAATGACATAGATAGATAGCAAGAAAGAAAGCTAGTGATGGTGAGTGATAGTCATGATTTCTGTTTTGTTTATATGGTATTCAGAAGGGCTCAAAAGTATGCAGGTCTCTTCACACATAATTCCTTGCCCATCTCAATCAGCAACAAGGCCCCAACATCACAAGTAATGCTTCGATATGGGTTTCATGGACAGTGAGAAGAAGAAAATATTTGCACTTATTTCTCACTTTGCAATTAGGGTTGTTGAAGTTAACCTGGATATTAATTTAGATATCACATCTACAAACATCCTTTACACACTAGCAGTGGAAATGCGAATTCTTGAGGCTGATACATCATACAGTTTGTAGCAATTGTGAAACTTATGTTTCTCTATCACAAGGAGAACCAAATGTGAGTATCCTGCAGAAGGCAACTTGATCAAATGTGGAGAAAACTTCTTGAATGACTTTGCATTCATTATAGATTCTACTTGAAATTTGGAACTCTTTTTTGCAGGGGCTACCATTTCTTATTTCCAGATGTTAAGCTATTTCATACACCTAACTGTAAAATTGGCATATTAACTCTCAAAACCAGAGTCCTCATATCACTTCAAGCATCACATGATAACCCTAAAACAATTATCATAACTATTAGTTATGGGTTTTGATTAAAGATACACAGTACTGAACCCGCAATACAGAATACCCAATCCAAGCTGTTAGAATATTAGGATGCATAAGTTCACACTTGCATGTTGATTATTTGAATGGACTCAGAAAGCTTGATGTGAATTAAATGCTTATTAAGGAGAAATCCACTCACATGCTCGAGGAAGTCTTTTCGGCTAAGGTGTCTCCAAAGTGTTAAACTCCACTAAATTAACAATGACAAAAGCTGCCTATCAAGTTCAAGCATGTGATATCTGCAAAACATACAAATAAAGTTGGTGGCAGCACAGAAACTGTATAATGATACATGCTTGATTCTAACTTCCAAGTTCAATGATAAAAAGATGATGTACTAAGGTATTCTCTGAACCCATTTGAGCTTAAATGGTACCCGCAATTTCCACTTCAATAAAAAGACCACTCACTCCAAATAATGCACTCCAAACACTTGACACATCTATGATGTTCGACATATGCAGTTAGATCACCGGATGTGCAAAAGGGAATGATTTTGGGTACTTTGCTTTTTACTTTCTTTTTAAGTGGAACTTTTTTTCTATCACCAACTTCACTTTTGTACAAATATATTTATCTTGGGTGCACAAAGTAAACATTATTCTTGTTTCTTTCGATGATTTCACATAGTGAAACCTAATTTCTTGTTTAATGTCAACCATAAACTATGGTGAAGGATAACAAAATCAAGGTGGACAACTAGGTACTGAAAATGCAAAATAACCAAAATTACTTAAGCACAAATGCATAACCCTAATAAGGAGTCGAGAACAAACATTTAAATTGTAAACATTATGAGAAGATCATGGATTGCACAATCTTGATTTAAAAGGAACAAGATGCTTGGTTTTATATGAACACCCTAAACAATAAGGGTACGTTTTCAAATACCTAGCTATAATTGTCAATTATACATCAGTTATAAAGTTATTGTTATTATTTGGTTTTATATCATAAAAGTGTTTAATGTTTTAAGATTGATAACCTACTTGAATAATAAGAAAATCATTCGATTAAGTTATTCATAACTTGATTGACAAGTAGGTTAATAATTAGGTCAAAACTCAATAACCAACCAACATTGGTTTAGACCACTTAAGTTTGATTTTTTGTTCAACATCTTTACATTTGTGGGGCTCATTGTTTCTTTCATTTGCTATAGGATTCACTACCTAACTTCAATAAGAACTATTATGGCTTGTGTCACTGGCCCAAGTCTGAATAGGATTTTTACAATGGAACTCAATTGTGAAAAAACCATTTAAAATTTAGAATTAATTACTAATTCAAAAATTTAGTCAAAATTCAATATCTCTCTCTCTCCATCTTAGGTTTTTAAATTACAAAATCACCTCCAAGAAATCCCATTTGTCAAGGGCTTCCCAACAATACTAGGAGCCTACCCAAAATTTTCTAGAATATTTAATTTTGATTTTGTTGAAATGTATTTTTAGGAGATGATATTTATTTATTTATTTTTGCAATTTTCAATTCAAGATGATTATGTATTCAATTATTTTTTCTTGCTGTTGGTCGTTATGGATGAATTATTTTTCAAACTTAGAAAAAATTATGGATATGTACAAAGATGATGCATATCCAAATGTTATATTTTGAATGCTTACAAAGATTTATGCCACTATTTATACACTACACGTTAACCTACTTATCATAAACAAAACACAATGAAAGAAATAACTTGTAAAGGAATTGAACCTCAATTCTTTATTAAATTTTGTTTGATGGAATGGAAGTTGCTTGCCCAAACAACACCCCCACAAAAAACCACCCAACCCCATATACAACACCACACCAACAACCCTAGTCATCATCTATATGTAACTTTTTGAAATATTTCATTTTTTCAACCAAGTCATAGTTTTCATCCACCAAAGATGTTTCCTAAAGAATCAAATTTTTGTACATTTTAAGAAGCATTTGAAATAAAAAGGACATTTTTTAATAGGCTATGAAATAATGGTATATTTTGAGTATAGTTTCATAATGAATTATGGAAACCCTATTTATATTTAAATAAATTATAGATTATTATTTTTTCAATATGTTACACCTTATATATTTTACACGTTGTTTGGAACAAAATGCAAATGACTTCCCCAAGAGATGTTTTTGCTTTCATGTTTTCTTTCGAATCCACTTTCTTCTTGAAATCAACGCATGGATCATTAGGCCAAATTTTCATCACAATGATGATTTGATCATGATTTTTTATTAATTGTACCTAGTAATGACACAAAAATATTAGCACTCCAACAAAACATTAATTTTATTTGAATTTGTGATTCAAGAATATTAAGAATTTGGTTAAGAATACAACATTTGGAAAATGCCTTTCATTAATGTGCCACCAAGCAAGGGTTCTCGATGTGTAACTAGGAATATGGGCAATCTTTTGAACAAAGACAACTTTTTTAGAGTAACAAGTGTACATGAAAATTATTCAAAAAATGTACCAACACCAAATATGTTAATGTCATCTTCAAGTTATTCATTAGGTCCATCAACTCTACATTTTTAAATATAGGGTTTAATCAATGAAAGCAAGTGATAAGAAAGAGAATTATTACCTTCACATCATATTCATAAGCAAGATGGATTGTATTCCTATGATTCATATTATTTTTTAGAACATACAACTATTGAAATTGAAGGTTCAACATTATGACAAATATGTTATGAACTTGATTGGCATTATAAGCTTTCAAACAAACTAAGAAATGTTTACACACCTTCACAACTTTTATTTCATGTTCTACTACAAAAGGAAGAGTTCAACATCAAACTCACTTAGAACTTTAATCTCATTTGACCATTAAGACAATAAATGTAACTAGGGCATTAAACAATAACCAATGATCCTTTGATTAATTCACCACAAAAGTTGTGATGACAAGGTTTAAAATCAAACCAAACGACCAAAAATGAGACAAATAGAATAGAATTGTGCCTTCAAAAGTTAAAAGAACACAATGAAAATATTTCTTGCATGATAAAGGAGCATAATGAGAAAACATGATAAAATGGTGTTGATGCAACTACACACCACACATTTAAAAATTTAATCCACCTAAAAAATCAAAGATCTAGCACAAGAGAATAAAATAACACAACATTAAAATATTAACAAACCTAGCACTAGAAAATTGCTTACCTACATAATTGAAGAATACAATGAGAAAACAAGCACAAGCTAGATGGGAACACAATGCAATTATGTAAAAGAACACTATGAAAAAGCAAATGCAGAAGAAAAAAAACCATGGCAATGTACCACAACAACAAAAAAAAATGACAAAAAAACAAATGTGGTAAAAGAGCACCATGACAAATTAGGACTTTGAATCCAATTTTTGTGTGATGAACAAAACATTGGATGTAATTGTTACAATCTCTAAACCCTAATGGATGGGGAGTCTATTTTCAACCCCTTAAACCTTAACAACCATATTTGAATATCTTACAACCTTTTTTAGCAAATATACACAAATCAATTATAAATATTTGTGAAATCAACTATCACGACGCAATAAATATGAATATAAACATCGTACAACAACATTTGGATTGATTTGTAATTGTAGTGAATTGTATTGAATATATAGGATGACAAATAGTGAAATTAAGCCAAATTAGTTTTATCCAAATTTATATCCAAATTTGAAAGTATAATTGGCCAACACTAGTGAAATGCTACCAAGCCACCTTAGTACACCCCCACATTCATTGAGTGCTTTCCAACAATACTAAAAGCATGATGAAACACATTGAAGGTTGAGAGATCTAAATGTGTCAAACAAAACAAACAAACAAATGACCTTTATCAATCAATAGATAATCTAATGTGGCTTGTGCCATTGGCTCAAGTGCAAATATCTAGATAGTGCACACATATGTAAGATCCTCAAAAGTAGTTGGTGGTATGTCACATAAATGACTATACATCCATATTCCCCTTTCTTTTAGTTATCCTATGTTGAAAATTGTGACACACAATTTCCATGTAGTTAATGAGAAAGCTCAACATGCACTCCAAAGGGCCCAATTTTTTTCTTTTGGGTTTGGAGGTGTTTTTGTTTTTTATGTTCCCAATTGAGTTCCCAATAGCACCACACCTTTATCCCATATTGCTTTGCTAAAAGTTGAACTTTCATGTGCATAAATTATAAAGGTGGGTCAACACAAATCACCTTTGTGATTTTATTTTAGGGAGTGGGGAGCTAATGGAAACACCTATGTGCTTTTTATTGGGGTAGTGACCAATGTTTCAAAAAAATTTGTTGATGGGCCAATTAAGGTGGCTCCTTCCAACAAACACAAGAAAACAAAAGGATATAATTAACAAGAAGCAAAAAAATACACCCATACCCATAGGAATGGAGCAGTAGCATATGAGAAAATTGAAGAGAAATACAAAAAAAAAATTGAATCCCAAGGATCAATGAGATAAGGTGATAAGTGACAAAGAGGCCCACTTTTTGGTGGAGGGGTGGTAGGAGAGGGCTTGATTTCATTTTTTGTGTGGAATTGCCAATTCACCTAAGATGGAACCAATGAATTGACTACTAGACCATAGACTCAACCCAAGGGTCTCATGACCCCTTATGTGAGGTTCAAAGCTTAGGTTTAGAGAAGATCCAAGTAAGTGATAAAGCACACTTTGTTTTTCAAATTGATGACTCTCAAAACTTTGCGAGTTCATATCTTCTTTAATTTAAATATGTTTTTGAGTGATTTAAAAAGTTATATGTTCACCCTTGAATACTCTACACTTTCCTTTTAAATTTCTGAGACAAAGGATGACTATTGAAAGAGAGGGTGACCTTTGATACACTAAGTTGACCAATAACTTGGTATTAACACTTTAAACTATAAAAACATTATTCAAGCATAGTGAGATAATAAAGGAGCACCCAAAAAATTGTCACATGATGATTTGATAAAGGAGCACAATTTTTAATTTTTGGACTACCAAAATATTAAGTTGTTTTAGTGATGGGCCAATCAAAGAGACTCATTGCGAAAAATAAAAATAAAATTTGTGCCCCCCTTGCCTTCCTTAACTAATTAAAGAGAATCATACAATACACATTATATTTCCAACTTTTTTCTCTTAAGGAGATGTTCAAGACACTTTGATAACTCATTGCGAATTTAAGGGGACTTGATGGAACACCATAAGAACCGTTTGCAAAGTTTAAATTTCAAAAATTAAATAAATTCTAAAAAAAAAAAAAAAAAAAAAAAAAAAAAAAAAAAAACAAACCTTAGAAATCAACTTTGAAATCATTCCCAAGAATAAGCTGAAAGTGACCCCAGCCTAAACCCCAAATCGAAGGGTTTAGGGTTTATGTAGGTTCACGTGAAGGTCGAACCCATTGAACTTGAAACCATTGGTTAAAAAAATTTGACCCAACCTTGGAACTAGTTCATGTAGGTCATTTAACCAAAAAAGTGATGACACAACCTTTTGAGGTTTCTATTCCTACTAATGCACACACAACTCTCATTAACATAAAAAATTAAATTAAATTAAAAAAACCTTCTGTGTTTTAAGTTGATTTAGGGGTGTTTTGTTTTGTCTTTTCTCCTCCTATAAAGCTTTCCCAACTCATGTCCCACATTTATAAAAAGAAAAGAAAAAGAAAAAGAAAAAGAAAAAGGGGGGGTTTGAAACTAAAGTACCTTAGAACAACCAAAAAAAAATCCTTTTACATTCCTTTTGTTAAATTATTGTCATAGAATTTGATGTGGAAACTATACCCATTTTTCACAAAAGTTCATTTCAATCAATATTTATTTATTCATTTCCAACTTTGTGATGTAGTCAAGGTGGCAACCATCCAACCATCCATAAGCCAATTTAGTCAAATTTGGCTATTAAAAAAATTATGATAGGAAACTATTTAAATATTCTTGTATGCTTTTGATTATGTACTTGAACCATGTATAGAAGTGTGGTGATTTTAAAAGGTGTTTTTATTTTTGGGCTACTTTTTTTTGGTTAAAAACCATTTAACTTTTGTGACCAAATTTTGTTTTTGACAACCGTGAGAAATTTTGCACAAAAAAGAAAAGGCCTATTAGTCCAATGGTATATAAATCAATTCAAGTTTAGGAAGAAAACTTTGGTGGAAATATGTTCCAATATTTTTTACGGTTTTATTCGATTTAAGGTTTTTCTTAGCCTTTTCTTGTTGGGGGGAGAGCCACCTGGGAGAAATAAATAAAAAATGAGATACCAGCAACAAACTTCAAAAGTCAATTTTCAATAAAGAAATAAGGCCAGACAAAAAATCTAGGGAACTTTTTTAAATAACTCAACACCTTTCAAAGGGAATTGAACCTAGGAAGTACCAGGTTTTATTTGTTTTGAATTTTTTGATATAAAAGAATTTAGCGAAATTTTCCTTAAAAAATGAAATTTTAGTTAAAATTATACAAGTTTCTAGCTTTGCCTTTGAAGAGAGATTTATGTTTTTTTTTTATGCTTCAGGTCTTTTGGAACCCTTGGCCCATTTTGCGGGCTTTGGGCCCATCTAAGTTACTTCCCATTGTTTGGTGAAAATATGTCCTGGTAGCAGATTTTCACTGGAGTAGTAGTGGAGTAATTCTTTTGTTGGTTTGTCAGGTTTTGGTTTCTCTTGATCGAACTTCAAGTAGTAGACAGATCAATGGGTGGATGAAAGAGAGAGCGAGCGAAAAGTAAAAACAATTGAAAGTAGTAACACTTGGTATTAGAGGGTCCTTCTAAAACAAATGCAAGCCAATGCAAGATAAAATACAAACTTTGTCGGGGCACCCAACGAACCAACCATCCACGAGTGTCCTTGTGTATCTTCCAAGCGAGTGAAAAGTTAACATAGTTAACTTTCCATCACAAAGTTAAGAAATTTTTGTGTGGCATTCTTTGTTTCAGATCTTGCAAAACTACAAACAAGGAGTGAAGCTTGTAATATTTTGGTATTAGACTATTTAAGTCCTATCGAATCCAATAGAGTAATGATCATGACACCCAAGCCTACAATGAAATTAGGGTTTACCCTTGGCATAAAGCTTTAGCAAAGGACTCCTTGGAAAGTTTTTTATAAGTGCAAATGCGATAAAATGACCCACATCCAACTCCTTGGTGTTTTTGTTTAGAAGCAATGGATTAGTGGGTTCACTAATCAAAGTGACATGACAAAATTGGATTGATTCATTGTAGAAAATATTATTATAATCATTTTTTACAAGTTTCAAAGAAAGCAATTTGACCCAATAGGATGGTGCAATTTACTATTCTTTACAAAAATATGTAATTATTTTTCATATGTACGTCATTTTCAAATTGTTATAAAGTTTTAAGAGTCCTTTGCACAGTAAAAACATTGGTTACAATGTTTAAAAAATGTTTTTTGTGTATTTTATACCCATTGAATTCATCTACAACTTAACCAAATGTTTCCATAATGTATTAGAATCATTTTTGTACAAATGCACTAAATTTTTTTAACATTGATTTGACATAGTAGTTAAAAATGTGAAAAATTAAGCAATGGTTACACTTTGAGTGGGTCCTTTTATTGTGTTTGGACCTTTATTTTTTCCTTTCCCTTCATTTAATATTGTGTGATTGGCTTTGTGGATTTAGGATTGCATAATAAGTAGTCTTTAGAAAGTGGGGCATGTGTCCATAATAGACCTCTTACCTCATGGGCACAAAATGTCCCATGTCCCCCAACTCATCACATTTCATGGAACCTCATAATTCCCATCATTCGTTTGTTTTATCATGCACCACCACAAACTTATCTTCCACCTCATCCCTCACACAAATCACAAACCATTCACTAATTACATTTCCCATTCTAACAAATCACACACAACTTACTAATTCCCCCTATTGGCCCCTAACCCTTAGTGTGAATGTGGGCCCTAACTTTACATTTTCCCAAACCCCCTCAATCATGCATAACTAGGACATTTTCCCCCTCCCACTCTATTGTTCCTTATAGTTGGCCATAATTATAACCCCCAACTTACCCCCATCTTTTCAACACATTTTCAACCTCCACCTAAAGTCTTTTACCCCACTTGTGGGTGCCAATTTACCAATCAAAGGTTAACTCATCATTAGCGTTCATGTTAGACACCCAATTCATCTAATCCAAACCCTTATGATCATCATGGTTCAATACCTTCCCATTGATCCCACCCCGCTTTCATAAACTTGGATACAGGTTTCATAATTGGATGTCCTTGGATCATTTCATTTAAACTTTTGTTATCCGCAATTATACAATTGCATCCTTACCATTCTAGGGCATGATGTATGAGTGGCATTTTGTTTTCCATTGGATAAGCTAGTGTAGGACTCGTACAATGTGGCAGTTTGGCACTTACTTTTTTTATTACTCCAATGGTATCTCATTTTGCCCTTTTATGGTGGGGCAACAGGGCATAAGGAAATGCAAATTTGACCCAAACATTTTCTAACATGCGATTGGGAAAACTTGCATGAAAAGTTTTTTTTTGTGGGCCCAAGTTTTGGTGCCCAATTTGAGTTCAATCCCTCTTCTCAAACATTATCCTCCAACTCACAAAGGTTTATTTCGCAGTTTAACTTTTGGGCGTGCAAGGGAATACTCTCAAATAACTTTCATTTTGGCACCATTATTTTTTTCACCCACATCTTTTGATACCGCTTCAACTTTCACCGCATTACACCTTGAATCAAATGGTTACTTCTCGCTTTTCCTCGAAGACTACAAGCCAAACCAGAACCTTGAACTTTTTCCTAATTCCTTCAAGTTAGTGTTCCAATGCATGTCACATTTATTAGCAAGTGGTCTTTTTGGGATGATTTTTTAACACCTTCAAGATTGTTTTCACCCAAAAGATTCAATGAATGGATTCTTTTAATTGTTTTAACTTTGTTCTCATATTGCAAAGGGTCACATTCCACCCAAAATTGCATGTTTCCTTAAAATGACCCACCTTTTAGCCATGACCAAGCCTTCAGGTGGAATTCATCCAATTATAGTGGGGAAACACTATATCAATTCACAAGTCATGCTTATGCCTTCAATTCTACGACACTTTTGCAACACATTTCTCCCCAAACTAATTTGGAGTTGTAACTAAAGGTAGTTGTGAAATAGTAATCCATGACATCAAGTGCACCTTAGACCTTCACCCCAAAATAGGTTGTTCTTCAACTAGATGTGACAAACACTTTCAATTTGGTGTTAAACGAGGTAATATTTCAAAAATTTCATGCATCAGGTGCAGACATCATACAACTCATCCCCTTTATTTGTGCATTTTATGCATTTGAGTCTCTTTTGTTCTAAAATCATAATAATCATGAAGGTGATGTCATAATCATCCCATTTGCCATGGGAACTCATTAAGGTGATCCTTTGGGGGGGCACTATTCACTTTAACCCATTATAGAATTTAATGTTCTATAGTTAATCATTTCCCTTCTTGCCTATTTCCAACCATTGTAAATGACATTCACATTATAAGCCTTTCTTCAATTATATCATTTGCATATGATCATTGTAAAACTAAACTTCATGTGATAGGTTTTTTTATTTAGCCTCAAAAATGCATAGCATGGTCACCCTATGGCTTGCCATTAGATTTCAATAGCCCATCTTACTTTACCACCCCATTAAAAGGAATTAGAGTATTGGGGGTTTTGTTGGGCAATTCAACTTTCACATCATTTGTCATCAAAGATGCATTGCTAAAGGATGTTCGACATGTAAACCTTCTCCTTAAAATGGATGATGTTCTGTAACCTTTGGAATTTTAGCTCATTGTTTCATGTAATGCCTATCGTATATTTTACGATACACATTTTTATCTTCCACTTTCGTAGAGTCCTTTATTTCCTTTGACTTTTCCCTTTTTCAAGTGTTTGGACACCTTATGGGTCCAAGATCCTTTGATAGCTCAAAAGGACCTTTTAGTCTGTAAACAAGCCTCCCTCCCAATAACTTTCAGTGATGTTAGGCTCATATGAATAGCCACCATCACCCCAATAGCTTACTTAGGGAGTTGAGCCGTTGTTGTTTCAATCATAGCTGTTAATTTTATGGTTGATCAAATGTCGTTTTCTTCTTGAAACCTTAGCAATAATCAACAATAACACATTTCATTTCCAACAACATGTGATTTTTTATTGCCCCAGCTTGTGCATGCCATCTTCCATTTGAACAACTCATTAGACAACAAATGATTTAATTTTAAGATTCCATCTCAGAGTGTTTACACCATCATACCCCTTCTAACATGCTCTTCCATCAGATATCTAAAACCCATTGTGCCCAAATTTTATCATGTTTTGGTCCAAGGGGGGACGTTTGGCTTATTATTCAACTAATTTTCCTAGCTTTTCCCATTGTTTTCCATAGCACTTCGTACACGACTTGGATTATCCCATCCTTCAATTGCAAATAACCCTTGATATGTGTGCACACATCCCATCCACCTTTTACATTACATTTATGACAATGAATGCATTAGAACCCATGATGCAATTCATGACACCTTTGCCACCATTACATAAAACACTGACTTTCACATGGGATGAAAATAATTAC
>Ga0209208_10002346_pt1 | contig 27113 bp, 24 predicted proteins | sample S1TSphfallax_3_FD_187694 | JGI IMG/M metagenome (GOLD analysis project Ga0209208, IMG submission 187694) | Host-associated microbial communities from peat moss isolated from Minnesota, USA - S1T2_Fd - Sphagnum fallax MG (SPAdes) (version 2) | ecosystem: Host-associated > Plants > Peat moss >...
GGGGGGGGGGGGGGGGGGGGGGGTCAAAGAACTAACTTCATGCTAAACTTGGTGCATTCAAATGTTTGTGGACCCATGCAAGTTGAATCACATCGAGGATTCAAGTATTTCTTAACCTTTATTGATAATAAATCAAGAAAAACATATATCCAAAATTGAATCCCTACGAATGCCTTGGATGGGATAATGACCCTTGAAGAAGAATGGATACGAATAAAACCTTCCTTGTTTTATTTAAAGATCTTTGGTTTTGATGCATATGTGCACATATCCAAAGATAAAAGAAAGAAATTGGAATATAAAAATTAAAAAATGCATTTTAGTAGGTACAATGACATTGTTAAGGCTTATAGATTATACAGTAATAATTAGTAAAGATGTAATGTTTGATGAAAACTATCCATTACATAACATAAGAGGAAAAAAAGATCTATTAATAGCCAAATTAATTCAACAAACAATTTCAAATATTCACATAAAGTCCACAAAGTTGAAAGAACCAAATGAATCTATTTGACATTAAATAAAAAAATACCAAGAACCTTTAGTACCACCAAACCATATGCCTCTCATAATTCCTCCAATAAACATGTAGTATTTCCACAAAATCAAAATGAGGTTATTCCTCCAAAACTATCTTTTACAAATTTGTTCATCATATTGATTTTGAAATGGATGTTTTGTCCCAAAATCAAGAAGATGACCCATTTGATGACATGGATGAAATTAACCTTTTAGATTATGGTGATACAACATTGATGGTATTAATTCGATAGTCATCTTGAACATGGAAACCATCTCAATGATTTTTGAATTCAATAGGTTACACATAGGTACTAGCTACAATTGACATAAATTAGATACTAGATCAAAACCTTAAAAGAGGCTTTGGACGAGGTGATGCTACTCAATGGCATGATGTTGTCCAAGATGAATATAAATCACTAATTAAAAATAAAATTTGGAGTTTAACACCATTACCTCCAAATACACATGCTATCAATTGTAGATGGGGTTTTCCTATTAAATTTAAATTGAATTGTCAAATTGACAAATACAAAGCTCGATTAATAGCAAAAGGAAACTCCCAAGTTCCAAGTATCATTTATACCAAAACTTTTTCACTAGTGGTAAAATTAAGTTCCATTAGAATTCTAATGGCCTTTGTGTCTAAAAAATGATTATGAGGTTCATCAAATGGATGTAAAAACAACCTTTTTGAATGGCAAATTCAACAAAGAGATATATATGAAACAACCTAAAAGTTTCATACAAACAAGGAAGGATAATCTTGTTTGTAAACTAAATAAAAGTTTGTATGGACTTAAACAAAGTCCATGAGCTTAATATGCTCACATAGATACCACCTATTTACTTCAAAATGGTTTTGAGAAAGATATGGCAAACAAAAATGTTTATGTGAAAAAAATGGGGGCATTATTTGTTACCATAGCCTTATATACATCATTATATTATAATCACAAATGATTCTAAAAAATAATTGCCACAAACAAAAATGTTAATTAGTGCAGAATTTGAAATGACAGATTTGGGGAAAATAAAATATTGTCTTGGTATATAAATTAAAAGGAACCATCAACTACATATGAAGAAACTAAATCAATCTAAATACATAAATGACGTCTTAAAAATATATGGCATGAAAAATTGCAAACCAATTTCAACTCCACTTGAAACTAGATTAAAACTAATTATATACCAATCTCGTAGTTAACAAACATGAAAGATAGCTCAAATTCCTTATAAATCAGTAATAGTGAGCTTAATGTATGCAATGGTTTGTACACAATTGGATATTGCATATTATGTCGAAGTTGTATCCCAATATTTGGTTAACCTTAAAATTACTCATAGGTTTGCAATAAAAAGGATAATGCATTACCTTAGAGGATCTTACAAAGGAAAATCACATTTCAATCCCTTACCGAAAACTAATATAATATGTCATGGGTATTCTGACATTGATTGGGTTGGTGACATTGACATTAGGAAATCCACCACTAGATTTTTTTTAAAAAAATTATCCTTAAGAGTTGTAAGCTAGACCAATAAAATAACTAACATCAATTGTTATTTCTTCCACCAAAGTGGAGTACATGGCCTATAACTTTGTAGAAAAAAAAACCAATTTGGGTATGACAACTATTGTTTGGCCTTGATGAAGAACAAATTGAATCCACCATCATTTATGGTGATAATCAAAATGTTATTTCTCTTGCTGAAAATCTAAAATTTCATTCACGTTCCAAACACATTGAGTTGCAATTTCACTTATACGAACCAAAATGACTTTTGGAAAAATCCATTTGAAATATTTGTTTTATTGAAAACATGGTTGTAGATATTTTCATTAAAAAATTACATAGAAAAAACATGATTATTGCACCATTAAAGTTGTGTTGTGTCCCTAGAATCAAAACTTATCCCAATTTACTGGGAGTGTTATATAATAAATTATTTTAAGATTTGAAAGGACATTTAATTAAGAAACTTAGTTAGGAAGGAACACAACTATTCCCAAGAACTATGGCTTTTCAACTATTAAAAAGGCATGGTGGGTGAAACTCTAGAAAATATTCTAAATTTCTCTGGTTAGGAGAGTCCATCTTAATAAATCTTTGCTTTTTACAAGTATGTCAATTTTTAAAAGGGAAGACATATTTGAGAGAATTCAAAAATATTCAAATGATTTCACCCTTTGTCCAAATAACTTGTGCTTGTGATGAATGTTTTGGTGGGAATACAAAGTGCACAAGATCAAGAGGAATCTACAGGGGTCTTCCTTTGGGATGCTAGTAAATATGTTTATTTGCAATATCCAAAGATCATATTGTGTTAGGGTTGTTTGTTGTTAGGATTTATTGCTTTTGGTGATCTTTGTGCATTGTAAGGTTGTTAGGACAGTTGCTCATTTATAATGAGTTACATGCCTTTTAATGCGACAAATCAACATTGCCTTGGCTTGCATTGGTGTAGTTCGCTTCAAACTAGCACAAATCACCCCCATAGCCAACCATTGCCTTTGCTTCTATTGCTTCTTCTTTTTTCAAAATGGCCCAAATCACCCCATTACCGAACATTGCATTTGCTTTTGTTGACGTAATTATTTTAAACTTGCCCTCGACTATCGCATTGGAACCAACAAACACAAAAGTCACTTTCTTGTGAAATGTGGAGAAAAAACTGAAGACAATAGTTCAAGATTGGGTGTTCAATCATAGGCATTTTTAAAGTGGAAAGGGCATTGCATCCATTGACTGCTTTGCACTATAACAGCATTCAATTGTAGGCTTGTGTTTGGTCAATGAGCATGCTTACCTTAGTACCATATTCTGTAGTACAGTGAGGAATCACACACAAAGATCAATTTTCAGATGGTAATGTTGCTCAATTATCTTTTATCATCAACCTTGTTCATTGCTATTCTCTTCTTCTTGTACTAACTTCTTCTTGTACCTTATTCCTGAAACCCACTTGAGGATGCTAGCAGTCCCTCACAGGTTTGTAAAGTACTAGCACATAATTTTTACTGTATTTGGGGGCCACCTTATATCTGTGAATCACTCCTAAAAAGAGGAGGGATCTTACATCTCCAATTTATGAATAGTCATAAGATCGTTCTCATTCCTAAATAGTAGGAGTAAAATCCCTCTCCAAACTCCCCACCTTGTGATCTACTTATGCTTAGGCTTATGATAAGGTTGGCCTCATGGTTTCAGCTGGGTAAGGCCCATGGGCTGGGAACATTTCTTAAAATGTGGGACCAAACTCACCTACCACCTTTTCCTAGGTCCCTTAATTTGGGAATGCCCCCACCCTTTACCCTACACTTAAAACAATCCTTCAATGAGACTCCCCACAACAGGTCCATATACATCTAGTAAACTTGTTTATGAGATTGCAGATAAATCCCTACATCAACAATTTTGAAGGTAACATGACACCAAGTGCATTCATAACCTTATGAGAGTTGGTGACAACGTGTCAAAATCGTAAACTTCATTTCATTTTAGCTTGTCCTTAAATCCTCTGCAATTTTGTGGCAGAATGCACTTTTGTTCATCAAGCATGTCATCAGGTTGTGGGTGGCAAGAACTTGGCAAGATTTATGAATGTGAGCCAGGACGAGGTCAATGGATCGTTGTGAAGATTTGTAGGCTAGTTCCAAGATCTACAGCTAGGCAGGGAAAACCTTGTCTTGGCTTTAAACCCATGTTTTTTGCCAGGGCTGCAAGCAAACATTCTAGGATTCCTGAATAATCTTGAAGAAAAGTTCTTCAAACTGTTGCACTAGTGTGCTTGGTTCTCCTCATTCAGATGATTTTTTAACCAAAAGACTTGTATTCCATGTGTCATGTTGCATCTTTGTGGGAAATGCCAGGTATCTCTTCTGTGCATTTGTTGTCTTTATACATGGCACTATTTTCTGGAATGACATGGATTTACAAGTTTCTGTTGAAGGTGCCTGAACATGTGTATGACTGCCATTGTTGAAGCTGCTGTTGATCAAATCATACATCAGTTTTGCTTTTTTTCTTAGCTCTTTATGGTTGGGTTTCCTCTTTTTTCTTGTTTGCTATATGTTGTCAGAAAAGAAATCTCAATCACCTTTATTTTTAGGGTCGTCAGATCTGAATTCAATTCTTTATTCTACTTAGGTTGCCTTTGAAACACAATCACAGAGAAATTCTCAGTACTTAGGAAAATATGTATCATATAGGGGATGATAAAAGGGCATGTCCAAGGAGTTGAATATAACCTGCAAATAATATTGGATTTCAATTGTTCAAACTGCAACTTTCAAGTACTTTGCTGAAATGGGAGCTTGCTCCTTTGAAAGCTATGCATAAGAGCGGGTGCAGTCTAAAAAGGAACAAAATTGTCGTTGCAACTTTCACAACCACAGTTTTTTCCTAACTTTCACAACCATAGTTTTTTCCTAATTTGTGAGCAGACTCACATTATGGCCCTCTTCGTTACCTTAAAGGTACCTAGTGTTCAATGACCACAGACAGTTTCTCCTGCCAATCCTAAGTTTCATGTGAATATTCTTGTCAACTGCTAAATGAACTTCATCAGATGTAGTCTCTCCTGTTAGCCAAGCACATTCCAACAAATCTGTGAAATACAATTCTGGACTCTTGTTTGATTATTGAATATAAGGTCATCCTGCTTAACTTGGAAGGAGAACAGAGTCAAAGCTGAAGCAGCATTACCTGCTGCACGTCTTTGCTTAAGAGATGGAGGCTCTGGGGGTGGAGGCCCTGCCACCATCTCACCTTCAGCATATTGATCATGCCAATGTTCAAAAACCTCCTTTGCACCCCAAGAGTGCAAAGTCTTTTGTAACTGGTCCCAGTTCACCTCTGCATTTTGTGGGTTGTCATAAATTGCAGCCAGCATGGAACCCAGAACAGGTTGCTGAAGGCAAGAGCCTCCTGATCCAGGTCCTTGGGGTTGCTTCTCTGCTGTAGGCTGTAATAAAGAATTAAGGAAAAGCATCACACAAGGATGACATTACTGTCAACAGTAACGCTAGAAAGAAAGCTCTTCTACATGATTCCTGCATGAAAGACTATGTGTGCAACATGTTGGAAGCATGCCAGATGGAAAGAAAAGGATACTGTTAAGGAGATCAGCACAATTTGGGTGTTTTGAAGCATGAAGTCCTATTTCTTATCAATGACATCTAAATCCTGGAATTTTGCATCTGAAAAAGAAAATGTGGCAAACCCCATTGAAGAGGCTGTCATTAGCAAGATAAACCATGTGAAGTTGTGGCTCAACACCATCAGTTGCAAGGATTCTACCCTTCAGGGCCTCTGCCAATGCTGCTCTGAAAGCTGCTGTCTGCATGAACCAGAGCTTTGCCCCTTTTGACTGATTCTTCTGTGCTGGTCAGGTTATCCATCACACCTTTGAGTTCCAGTGTGATCTCTGGAGGAAAAGGTCCAGGTGGACCTGTAAAAGGTGCATAATTAACATTCTCACACTGGAATTAGTTATACAATGGTTGAGGGTGATGCAGAGGATGAGAAACCTTCATGGTGGAGGGAAAGGACTGGAATCTCCAGCACCTGCCACCACACTCATTGATGGCTTCATTGCTGGCCCAAGTGAGGGATCTATGCAATGATCAAGGGGTGCACGAACCTGATTCAGCAGGGTGCACATTTCCTGATGCATTTGGAGTTGCAGGGGTTAGTGTTGGAACTAAGTGGAGGATTGATCATGAGCTGAAGGTTGTGACAAATAATGAGCACATTGTTCTGCCCCAAACAAAAATGCATATGCCAGATTCTCCTTCTGCTTCTCCCTCATCAATGTTTAAAATTTGGGGGCCATTTTCCTCAGCCTATTCCACAAGCTTCTCTACTCTTTTCTGCAGGTAAGAATCTGCAGGTAGTTGAGCAGGAGCAGGAGGGGGATCCCCGGGGTTCAAACATAACCTAGACCTAAACCTAATACTGCTCCTGGAGCTTTGGGTTGAAGAGACTGAGGGGACTTGGGCATTGATGTTGCAGGTGCTCAGAATGGGTATGGACCAGCATGATAAGGAAATGGAGGAAGAGGAAGAGTGTACTGATGTGGTCCAGCCATGCCTCCACTACTACCTTGCTGCCGCTAAAGGTACAAATGGCCATATCCTTGCCATGGCTCCATTCTGCAAGGGAATCTCTAGACCGAAAAAGGAAAACAGATGCCTCTTGTAGGTTTCTTGAGATATTCCAGCCATGATGCAAGGAAAGAAGTGTACAGGAATTTGCACACTTGCCAATGTCAGGAGGATGTCCATCCATACAGGAGAAGTTCCTCTGGCCATTGCTTCCTCCCAATTCTGCAACTTGCAACAATTTTTCCATGCACAATTTTGTCAGTTTGCAAGTCATCAAATTCCATGTCTGCAGAAACCAAAGTTCCTTCCACTGTATTACCATGGACTCCACTGATGATACAAAAGATGGTGCAATTTGTTAAATTCTCCTCGATCAGCCCTGATGGAAAAAATCAACAGGCATCAATTGGCAGTCCTGACATAAATCGGTGGTTGTTTTTGGCTCTTCCGACTCCATATCCATAATAGTCTCTTCAATCTTCCTGCATACGCGATCCCCGGAGCTTCACGAACGTCAAAAGCAAGAAAGAGACCGAATTTTGGTGAACAGCAAACTCCCTTAAAAAGAGAGATTTACGAGCATGAAGCAAAAAAAGCTTGAATCTTGGTGAGCAACAACGAAATCCCTTAAACCTCCTGAGCACCAAGCACAACAGGCAGGAAGAAAACCCTAAAAGCCCGTCCACGCATGCACGCAGGCACCCATCGAAGAATGCACCAGCGCTCGAAGATACGACGAAAAGTGGTGGGTGGGGAAGATGAGGAAAAGCATCGTGGCATCGTCGGTTGCAACAACACTTTTCATCAGATTGGACACTTGGAGCTCCTAAGGAAATGCGTGCAAGTCGCTGTTTGTTGTTTCAAGCTTCCGATCTCTGCGGCCAGAAGAAGGACACGGGGGCTTGAAGCTTCTTTTTTCTCTTGTTGGCTCGTGTGCAGATTCAGGAGCAGCATCGGCAGCAGCAGCTGAAGCACCTACCATCTACAGTAGTGAGGGTATGAGGAAAAGGGACGACGAGCATTGAGCAGAACTAGAGGAAGAAAAGAGACAACCCCAACATCATGTGGATGCAGCAGGGACTACAAGCTTGTGTGTGGCGTGGAAGGGTATGGGAATCTCTGGGCAAGTGCTATCTCACCACATGCAGAGCTGTAATTCTTCCCCGCTTTGGAGGCCCTGAGGTGAGATATATTAATCCTTTTGCAATCCCACATTCATTCCAGATTCAAGCAGATGGAGGCAGCCATGTTGAATGATGGTTATGGAGCCAGAAGGATTTGATTGTTGCTCTACCTGACTACTACTGATTGCTGGACATAGGTCTTGGAAGTGCGGGAAGATGTGGCTCTGCCAGAGTTGGGAGCATCAGAAGTCTTGGTACGCACACATGCAATAGGAGTCAACCCTCTTGATCTACGGGTAAGCATGCATTTTTTGTTTTCTGGTTCTTTTGTGATTCCATCCTCGCTGTTGTTTGTTTGTACCTGTGGGGTTGCATTTTGTTCATGAGCATGCATGCAATGGTAGCAGCAGTGAGTGGTCGGTGGTCCTTGTTCTTTCTAGCTGGAAGCACAGGTCTCTCTGTGCTTCTGTCTTTGTGCAGATGGTTACTTCTCTTACTTCTCATGCCATTGACAAGCTTTCTTCCAGATGTTGTAGTTGTAGTTGTTACACTGACCAGTAGAGTAGAGTCATCCCTGAGAAAGTTGTAAGATGGATGCAGATGCGAGGAGGTTATGGACGCTCATTGTTTGAGCCTCTGTTGCCACTAGTGATCGGAAGGGATGTGAGTGGTGAGGTGATGCAGTTGGGAAGCTCTGTTCAGCATTTTCAAATAGGGCAACAGGTGTTTGGAGCTCTGCAGCCAACAGCAACACAGGGAACATATAGCAACTACGCCATCCTCAATGAGGAACAACTGGCTCAGAAGCCTGACAATGTCTCACACATCGTGTGATTGCCTGCCACTGCCCATCACAAATACTCTGTGTCTTTTTTTCTGTTCTTGAACTCCTGCTCTGGGATACCTGTGCTGTGCATATTTTCCTTCCAAACTAATTTGCTCCTTGATGAAATATGGCAGGAAGCTGCTGCAATCCCATTTGCTGCATTAACTGCATGGCGGGCATTAAGGAGTACTGCACAGATCAAGAAAGGGTAAAAGGACATTTGCAACTCTGCAATCATAAGGATTCCTCTACCATGTTTCTTGTCCATGTGTACTCTTTGCACTCAGCCCTAATCAGTCCAGACATGACATACTTAACAACATGAGTGAGTGCAATTATCTATTGTACATGTGAAGAGTGAACATAACCAAGATTTACAACATGTCTCTTGGTGCAACAGGCAGAAGGTTCTTGTGATGGGAGGTGGTGGAGCTGTTGGACTTTCAGCCATCCAGCTAGCACGAAGTGCAGAATGCTATGTAGCATGCACTTGTGGCAAACGAAGCATGGAGCGTGTAAAGGAGGCAGGTGCTGAGGAGGCCATTGACTACACCACCCCGGTAACTTGACCCCCCTTCATCTCCATTAAGTCACCAGTTTAGGGCTGAAGGCATAAGGTTAGTTTTAGCCTCCCTGTTTGTGGGTGCAAGTGCCATATTTATCAAGCAATTTCTGCAATGTTCCATGTTGCCTCTTGTCTGCATTGGTAATGGTTTTTGCACTTGCACTTCTCTCTTGCTTTCTGTTGTGCTTTTCTCTTGTCATTTTTTCTTTTGGCTTGCCATCAACAGATCCATGTTTGTTTTGCTGATAGAACATCAACTTGCAATTCAAGGACCGTTTCAATGTGGTTTTGGATACAATTGGGCTACCTGAGACTGAAGCTGCAGGCACTAAACTTCTGCAAAGAGGCGGACACTACCTTACCCTCCAGGTGTGCACATGAATACTCTAAGAACTGAAACCTTATAACCATAAGTGCTGAACCCGTTTCTCTCTCCACTCTGAGGGCCCCAAGTCTGAATCAGGAACTTTGATTTTTCCCTTTCAGAACTTCAAGACATTGTCAAGTTCCATTGTGCAATGGCCAGAGTTTGTTGCCTATGAATGAAGTTGTTTTCTTCAGAGATATTATCTCTGTTTTTCTGTTGTAGTTCTCCAGCAGTTTATGGTGTGCTCTCACAGTGCTGTATGGATCCAGGGTGAGACTGTGGCTTTGGCAGATGTGTATGGCCTAGTGGCAGGTGGAGCTGCAGCAGCAGCTGTGCTGTTCAGGAAGCAAGTGCAGTATCGGCAACAATATGGAATTGGTGAGTTTTTCCATCACATTAGGATTGCAAAAAGATAGTCTCAGTTTGTCAACTCAAAGCTTCTTTCTTATGCACCTCTGGCTTTTTGGATTATTGGGTTTAACCATTTTCCAGTTATAGCATCCCCCTAACTTAACATTATTTCTTGCAATCAAGCAACTGTGATGTTCTCAGTGTGTTGGTGGCCTTGTAGACTACTGGTGGACAATTATGAGGACAGATGCAGAAGCATTGGAAGAAATAGCAAGGCTTATAAAGAATGGACAGCTTAGAGTACCTGTTGGGCACATACTTCCATTGGAAGAGGCTGCAGAGGCTCATAGGGTAATTGAACGAAAGAAAGCACATGGCAAAGTTGTCTTAGAAGTCAAAGACAGCATTGCAACACCAAGTTGAAGCTTTGTCAGAGGTGGAGAACAGAGGAGAAGGCAGGAGATGCTACTGTCACCGATTCTTTTGAGGTCTGCTTCATCTACACGTGGACATGGGATCTCCTCTGAATCAAGTGCTGTACAGCGTCACTTCGTTAAGACTTCACTTCTCCATGGCAGGCCAGAGAGCAGAGCAAAATTCCTTTCCACATATGCTCCATATGGTGGTGAAGCCTAGAAGGTAGGAAGTTGTAAGTACATGCACAGAGACTGCAATAACAAGGGACTATTATTGTCTGGACATTGCAATGAGAATGGAGTCAAAGAGAAACTTGAGAGGAGGGAAGGAGCAGCATCCAACATGTGTATCAGAGGAACAACCACCTCCTCCCCCCTGTTTCACCTCAAAGTGCCATGTAGATTGAACATTTCCATGCCTTGGTCTTTTATCTTGATACAATAGCATTGATCTTTGGCCATTTTTCTTGAGTCCTCCTAGCCTGTGTCATAACTTACTCTTCCCAAAGCTGCTTCTGAAAATGTATCAGAGAATCAGGATGCTCATGTTTGTATACCAGTGTGCCTGAAATTTTGGGTGGAGTATCAAATAATTATCTCTACCCATCTTTCGACAATCACTGATGAAGTCAGTGGGGGAGTCATGGCTGCTTATCACCACTGTTCATGATGAACAGGGTGCTGGGGTCTGAAGGTGCGGTCCAAAACTTGGTGAGCAACTCTCATAAGTAATTACCACACTTATTATCATTGTGTTGCCTTCCAAGGTGTTGTTTGGTGGAGTTTTCTCTGTGCTCTCATAGGTATGATCTTCAATCAGGAGATGAAGGGATCCATGTGGGCAGCAGCCAACCAGTAAATATTGGCATGATGTTTGGTTAAACCCCTGAATTGTAGGACTTTTTTTGTTTCAGAACAAGAAGCATGAGAGAGAGAGGAGGGGGGAGAGCGTGTATTGGAAAAAGGTTGCTAATCTCTTGGCATCTCTGTGTTGCTCCCTTGCCATCTCATCCATTTCCCATCTGGATCTGAGCCCTGGAAGAGTCACCTTCTTCTCTCTCTTCTCTCTTCCTCCCCCACACAAACACACTAGTGCTGCCACAGCTCCTTATATTGTAAACATTGCAGCTTTCCCTCTCTCATCATCCTCTTCTGCCCATCAAGTATTATTATTCAAAGCTTGTTCAATCCTCTGTTTCTGAATCCAGAATTTGCTTATCACCTGCTGTCCTGGTAAATTTTGCCTTAAATTGTGCCAAGCAATGATGGATTTGAGTTTTTCAGTTGCAATCAGGCACTTGTGAGCATTTCATTTTCAAGTGGGTTTAGATTGGTTTCTGAGGAATGAATTTGCTTTCTTTCATCTTGCACTAGAAGAAGAAGAAGAAGAAGAAGCAGAACAGCAGCAGAAGAAAGGTTAGCATCCTCTCCTCTAGGGTCTTGGTTTGCAAAGAAAACTATGAAGATGGAGGCTTGGTTCCATAGCTCTTCAAACCTGAAAGAGATGGTAATGTTAGCTGGTCTCTTGGATCAAAAGTGTGCCACTTGAATGTGCTTCCTTTCTTCCCCCTTTGCCATCTCGGAAGCCTCTTTCTCTATATCCCTTCTTGCAAGCACCATCTTCTTCTCTCCTTCTTCCCTTACTAGTGTGCCACAGTTCTGGCCGCTTTACAGCAGCTCTTTCTGGATGCAATCAGCTCCTCCATGAAGAAGAATTCAAGCACTTAGTATTCGTTCACTTTACCTGCGGATCCTTCTTATCTGCCATTTCAAGTTGGCAACAGCAGCAGCAATGGATATATGCAACGATAATCCAGGACCAGGGGCATACACACCCCAACAAAATTCCATTGCGACGCAAGCACCTATCTACTCAATCGGCGCAAGATTGAGATCCAACATGAGAGAGGATCAGCCAGGTCCAGGCACTTACAATCCGCGTCACAGCGACCACGGCCCAGCTTACTCCATTCCAGGCCGCGGCGATAAGAGACTCGGCAGCGACAATCCAGGACCAGGCACCTACACAGCGAGCACGGAATTCACCAAAAACGCTCCACCTTGCTACAGCATTGCGGGGCGCTTGGCGAACCGAGCGCTGGACAAGAATCCGGGTCCAGGAACGTACAATCCCAGGGTGAGAAGCGCTGCACCGGCTTATAGTCTGGCTGCCAGAGGACGCGACTTGGCAGCAAGCAAGACGCCAGGTCCCGGCACCTACAACAACATGACGCCCTCGGGTGCGCCTGCTTACAGCTTGGCCATGCGCACCAAGGAATCACAGAGCCAAGACTCACCAGGACCTGGTGCCTATGATCCCAGCGTGCATTCCTGTGTACCGGCTTACAGCCTCGCCAAGCGCCTCGACCCTGCCCACCTCCCCAACAATCCAGGTCTGCTCTGCGTGGGCTTTCCTTCCTTATCTCTTTTGCCTGTTCCCTCGTTCGTCTGGGCTGTCGTTTTGTCTTTCTTCCACACACCACGAAATCTGCTGCAACAATAATCTTATGTGTTCTTTTCTGTCTGTCTGTCTGTCTGTCTCTTTTCTTTTTTTGCAGCGAGAATGCAACTGAGATTCTCGTTGTACTTCTCTTGCAATTTTCGTAGTTCCAGTAAAGGTTTTGAGAAATTGTTGGAGAAAGTATGTACAATTTGCTGTTGTTTTTCTCCTTCTGCTCAGATACATCAAAGTAGTTGCGTCAATGGCATAGGTAATCTAGAGATCTGTCTATCGTTTTCTTTCCATCTGTAGTTCCTCAATTCTGTACTGAGAATCATCAAAGTAATACCAGTAGCATTGGTGTCTGTAGACTGTAACATTTATTTGTTTGTTTGTTGCATTCAATTTTCTTCCAGACTCCAAAGTACAAATGAAGTATAGAAAGTTTCTTGTAGGGAGGGGCATGGGAAGAAGCTCATTGTGAAATGTGGTGTGCGAGTTTTCTCTTGAAGACAAAATATTCTCGGGTAGCAATGTTGAAGAAATCCCAGGAAGATCTGATATTTTGGTAGGAGAGAATCCATCCTTGCTTGTGGAATTCAACAAAAGAAATCCCAGGAAGAAATATGTAGTTTGGTAGCAGAGATTCAATCAATCCTTCGGAAAGCAAACCTCCAAGCCAATTCAGATCATCATGGGAGTTCAAGATTTCTGTGTTTTCCAGGAGCCTTTTTCTGCTCCAGTTTGGCTACCCTCTCACCAATGTCTCCTTCTGAAATTAGAGAGTTACTTTGCCCATCTGTGTAGCTTAGCTAACTGGACACAGGTGTTCATACAACATTTGCACAGCTGCAGATTGCCTTTGTTTGTCAAAATCACCCATTATTTATGCAGATTATTGCAGTAATAATAATCATGTTTTTTCTTGAATCTAGATTCAAACCTTCAAGAAAATCCAGGGACAACGCTTTTTGCTTTTCTTGGTGTTTGTCCATTACTACAGTGGCAGTGCATTATATAAGTGATGACATGAAGAATGTGTGTATGTTATAATGCTGACACTTGCACATGTTCTTTAGCATGTTTACAATCTATTTTACCAAAAACCCTCCCCTCAATGGACTGTAGAATCCATTCTTTATGGCCAAAAAGGGTATTGCAGCAGAACACAACCGATCTAGTACTCTTTGCCAGAGAAATCCCTGGTTCAGTCCACTTGTGACAAACATTAGAGATTTTTTGCAGTTCACATGAATCCTTCAATTTTTTTTCTTTCTCAAAACTCTTTGCATGTTCAATGTATAGAAATCCATAGACTTCTCCACATTGAAACTTTGCAATAGTTATTGATGAAACTTTGTGGACCACTTGATTGATTCAGGTCCAGGAACTTACAACATGAGCAAAAGTGAGAGAGGCCCTGCTTATAGCATCAGTGCACGGATGCAAGACAAGACAAGTTATATTGGTCCAGGACCTGGAGAGTATGACCCAAATGCAAAATCTGGAGCACCCGCTTACAGTATTGCTGGGAGGTTAATCAACCCTTTGGCCACAGATTACCCTGGACCTGGAACTTATGATCCAAGTCAAAGACCTGGAAGTCCTTGCTACAGCCTGGCAGCTCGCTTAGCCTACAAAGCACTAGATAAAAACCCAGGGCCAGGGACATATAATCCCAAGGTCAAGTCAGGTGCACCAGCTTACAGTTTGACAGGGCGAGCACATGGATTGGCAGGAGACAAAAACCCTGGACCTGGCACATATAACCCAGATGTGCATTCTTGTGTGCCAGCTTACAGTATTGCACTCCGATTTGATCACTTCAAGATAAATGACAATCCGGGGCCTGGAGCTTACAGCCCTGATAACAGAATGCAAGGCCCTGCTTTTTCCATTCGAGGTGCTCTACCTTGTGCAAAAGGTGATCAGTACCCTGGTCCAGGAGCTTATGACCCAGAAGTTCACTCATGTCAACCAGCATATTCTTTAGCAGCAAGGTTGCCTGGGCGTAGTACTGATGATCAGCCAGGTCCAGGAACTTATGATTTGAAGCCGACATTTAGTGGGCCTTGTTTCTCCATTCCTGGAAGAGGTAAAGGCTTGCCTGATCAAGGTATGCCTGGGCCTGGAACATACAACCCAGAGGTGCACTCATGTGTACCAGCTTATTCTCTTGCTGCTAGGCTTGAACCCCATGCAGGCGAAAAAACTCCTGGTCCAGGAGCATACCAACCTAATGTGAAATCTGGAGCTCCATGCTATTCACTTGCTGCACGGGCAAATGACCACAAACTTGATCAAACTCCTGGACCTGGGACATATAATCCTGATGTGCACAACTGTGTACCAGCTTACTCTCTTGCTGCTAGGCTCAATTCAGCACCCTCTGATAGAGCCCCAGGCCCAGGGACTTATGACATGAAGGCATCAACTGGAGAAGGCCCTGCATACAGTTTAGCAAAGAGGTTGAACATTTGTCACAATGAGGGACAACCAGGTCCTGGGGCATACTCACCAAACACAGGCTCGGGTGCCCCAGCCTACAGCATTGCAGCTCATCTCAGGCAGGGACAAAGCTTCATTGGTCCTGGTCCTGGTGAGTATGAACCAAGTGTGAAGTCTGGAGCACCCGCATACACTCTTGCTAAACGAGGCATTGGGCCTCCTGGGAATGATTACCCAGGGCCTGGCACATATACACCTGGCTATGGTAAAGATGGTCCTGCATACACCTTAGCAGCACGCAACGATCTTGCTTTCCCAAATAAGAATCCAGGACCTGGGACATATACCCCAAAGATTATATCTGGTGCTCCAGTTTACAGCTTGGCTGCACGAGCAGGTCCAGGCCATAGTGAAAATACACCAGGGCCAGGCACTTATCAGTTACCCATTGAAAAAATGGTTGCATACTCCATTGCAGGCAGGTTTCCCGAGTCAAGGTCTGACATGACACCTGGACCAGGTGAGTACAATGTGAAGAGCAAGAGATCAGGGCCTGCTTACACTATCCTTGGGAGGCATCCTCGACGCTGTCAAAGACAAAAACCTCTAAAGGCCTAGCTACTCTTTCAAGGTGTCCCATTTTGAACCATCTTTCTTGAAAGTTTATCTCCTCCTCCAGTGCTTCATATGGTTGCACAATAAAATAAAAACCCAGCCCACAGACTTGTGTGATAGACAGCAAGAGTCTTATATATGTAGCTCTATATAGCTTTTGCTACTACCCTTCACTCCTAAAAAGAATAATTAATGAGTTCAGGAAAGAGAAAGAAAAACTTCAATAAAGTAGGAACCCAATAAATTTCAAGAACTTGATTGACAATAAGACTCAACAATTGACATGAAGAGCCACCATGTTGTGACTCAAAAGCAAAGTGAGAATATAAATGAGATTGCACAGAAAACTCCACGAAAATCACACACGAAATATATATGCTCAAGTAACTAATTGTTATATTGGTCCCAAGTCCCAACAACCCAAATCAACATAAAACACAGCAAGAATGAGTGCATTTGTAACCTTGTGAATGTTCCTCATAAAGGTGCTACGTTGCCCATTCATTTTCAACATGAATGGCAGTAGTGATTAGCAACAACAATTACTGAAAACATGGACTAACAGGTGGAGTCATGGTATCATGTATCACAACAAATGGAACCAGTGCTTGATGTTCCATGTTATTGAAAATGTGATTTAATTTTGTGTTGAAATTGTAATATTTACTTATATGACAACATTCATAATTTATCATGGGAACTTATGAATAAATTTGAAATTAATCAAATGAATAAAAAAAATGAAAAAGCACTAATAAAACATTACAATGCCTTTAAGCATAAAAGGACATGTTTAATAATTTGATTTTTTTCTAAATGACAAATTTTTGACAAATTTTTAATGCAAGCCTTATCAAAGTACTATAAAGAAAATTATCATGATTTTTAAAGATTTTTCCTAAAACTTTTTGTGGAATATTTCAAGAATAAAACAGTCCACAAAGGAATCCCAAAGGGGCGGGTGTGGCTCATGTTATCCCATTTGCACTCTAACACATTAACATACATAGTTCAAGAGTATGATGAACAATGTATTCAAAAATTGAAAGCAAAGTAGTGTGTTTATTTGAAAAAGAGTCCTAAAACCCATTATTGTTTTTTGTTTGAGTTTGAAAGTCTATTTGAAAAAGAGTCCTAAAACCCATTATTGTTTTTTGTTTGAGTTTGAAAGTCTAATGGAATTTCTTTGCATCATATGTATTTAGGTCTTCATGATCCATTAGAAAGGGTGAAGAGGGGGGAAAAAAACCTTGGAGGATTTGCTTAAGGTTGATAGAGTGTTTTTTCCCCCCTCTTGTTTTGATGCTTGGTAATTTACCTTCAATGAAACTATTTGACTCGCATTTCTATTTTATATCATTCCAAAAGGGACATACTTCAAGTCTTTGGTTCTAGACTTGCAAGGTCCAAATATGCTCCCACTCACATTATGTTTTTTATTCAATAAACATGTTCATTGGCATGAAATATGGTCAAGGAAAATTTAAGAGTTTTGGAAGATCACCTTCAAGGCCCAAACCAATTTGTTGATGATTATATTGATGATCATTTGTTGATTGTTAAGTAAATAATTTCCCTTGAGGTTTTATTGAATTTGTTATGTTGTTCACAAATTCCTAAACACATATGGTATTTTGGGTGATTCTAAGCATGGTCCATGGTTTGTGGTTAGCTCTTTGTTGACACCCAATGCCCATGAAACAAATGACAATGTGAAACAAAACCATGACCCACTATATGGAGCTTTGAATCTCATCAAAGAACCTAAGTATGCCCTCATCACAAATATTACAACCTTACTTGTTAACAAGATCGATGGACAACCTCCATTGCTTGTTAACATGCAAAATTTATTACTATTGGGGCTATTGTGGCAAAAATCCCATCCATTCACCATGGTTGGTGTTTTAAAACTTCAAAAAGTTTTTTTTTTAAGGAAAAGAATGTATGTAATGTGCAAACCACTAATGAATGAAATCATGTTAAATTTTGTTTGATACATTTCCCACATTCATGGGCTTATCACTTAATGCAATCTTTATAGAAGAGAATTGGAAATAAGTACCCCTGAAAATAAAATAAATATTTCTTTGATGGTAGAAATGGAAGAAATCACAAATCACAAGGTGAGATTGAAGATGATGTGAATAGTTCATGAAAAGAAGTGAAAACAACATCGAAGGCTAAAGCATGTTGGTTGGTTTCAACAACCAAAGTGTTAAAACAAAATTTTAGACATCAATGCACATTATAACATGGTTGACACATTTGAACAAACATTGCAATGATTTTTTTATTGGGTTTTCTTGGGAGCTTTCAAATTGGTGATGTGGGTTATTCCCATTTGCTTGTGGAAGATAATTAGTAATTGCAAATAATAAGTTACTAAAGTCTAATTTGGAACTCCAAAATCCAATAAGAAAATGTAACTTTTTGCAACTAAACATCATCCAAAATTAATAGATGGTTTCAAATCAAGATTACATGCACTCAAACCAATATCAACATTCACATTCTGCTCATACCCAAGTTCACAAATCTTAACTTCTTTCCAATGCCATGAGCTCCATGAAAATTGTTGAATCATATCTTCCCATCCAATTCATCTTTCTTCAAATTTATAATTTCATGTTGATCTACAACATTCGAAGTAATAGAAATGCATAGAACCACAAAATAGTCTTATGAGTCTTAAATGTAGGTCATCATCAAAATTTCACACATTGGGTTTCAATGTATCCCATGAACATAAATTATAATGAATAATTAATTTAATTGGTTCCTTTAATACTCATATACAATTAATCTACTAATGTTGTAATAAATGAACTTGATGAATTAATTCAAACACTTTAATTCATTTACAAAATAAAAGTTATGATTAATAGTTTTCATTTAGGTGATGAAGACACATTATAGTGTACACAATTTTATGCAAAACTAGAATTACATACGGTATCAAAAGTAGTAACGCATAAGATTTCATTCATTTTGAATATTTCAATAAATCACATATAAGTGATTTAGGCCTCAAAAATAAAACAAATTATAAAAACCATGAATATGCAATTGACTCATGGTTGTGCCTTACATAAGTGTACATTAATAATTTTATAGTTGTTAAAAACCCTTATTCAAGACAACAATTTACCGTTTTTAATTAATTTAGAAATTCCACTTTATTCTTGTTAAATGATTAAAAATACACTTAATCCAAATACATTTTCAATCTAAAACCATTTTACAACCTTAAAAAATGATAATGATCAACATTATCATAACATAATGTACTATTGAACATTTTTAAACCACTTGATCTAAACTCCATGATTTAAAAAAAAATTGAAAGCTTTGATGAAAAAGATTATTTTTTATGGTTACCTTTTGTACGTGTAAAATTTCATGAACAAGTTCTCATTAAAACCTTTTTTTTTTTTTCCTTTTGTTGCAATTATTGTTAAGAAAAGATATTATCTAAATGCATCAAATAAGAATACAAAAAAAATTGACAATAAAATAAATGAAATTAGAATCTAAAAGTTAACCAAGCTTAAACTACCAAATATTGTGAATAGCCAATTATGGTAGTTATAAGCAAAAATGGACAGCTAGATTTAGTTGAAACTAACCACAAATAGTATATAAAGGCATGATTAAAAGACAAAAGGGTTCTAAATATTTTGTAAATTTGGAAACTATTACATGAATGAATTCTTATGCTTTAAAATGTATTTGTGTGTATTGCTTACAACATTACATGTGTGTATGCAAGTTGTATCCAATGGTTTAAAAAGTTACAAGGACATAGGCGAGGTGTAAAAAATGTTTTATAAACCAATATGTGATTATGGGAGTAATGATAATGGAGTAGAAGTAGTCTTCATGTGATGCACCCTTGAGCTCTTTGATGGATTCAACTACGAATCCAAAGGTGGAAACAATGGAAGGAGAATGAATTGGGACACGTTCCCTAATTTGTAGCATTTTGGGGGTAGAAGGGCGTGTTGGAGCTCCGAGATGGAAACTAGGAAGATCAACAAACAATTCAATTACTCACACAAACTTGCACAAACCAAACAACAAGTTGGTTAATGTGTAGATGGAGCACTTTTGGTGCATGAACTCACCACGGGTAAACACAAACTCACAAGACTCATCATGGCCTGAACTTGGGGGAAGTCACTACCCTCCCCCTTATAGTATTATATGTGCCTGGCCACAAGACCAACACCCAAATGTCATTTTGTCCCAGGACTCCCAAGTGAGAGTCCCAAAATTCCCAAAATTGGGATTCCCACGACTTTGGAATCCCATAACTTTGTGTGCAAACCTCCAATTGAGGTGAAGTCTAAAGAAAAGTTGTAGCCTTTGTCAAAAACTTTTCAATGGTATGTGGCACGCCACCTATATGCAAGGAAATTGGGGTAATTCTTGACTTTTAATGGTCGGGAGTCAAATTGGCAATTTGACTTATGGCCCTTCTTTTGACCATAACTTGTGTTTTAAGTACCCAAATGGGTCATGCAAGCCCATTTTAAATATTTAAGTTTCAATATCTTTCCAATGATATAAGGAACTTTTCAATCCAATGGGTTTTGACCCCTGCAATCACACTTTAAAGATTCAGAAGTCCATTGGGACTCCAACTCCCAAAATGGGAGCTCACTTGATAGTGTGAAGGACCCTCACACTCTCCCACACTCCCGGGAGCATGAAATGTGACTCTTGGGATTCACTTTGGCCCGCACCTTCACAAACCCTTGCCTTGGTCATGAGCCCAAGGTTAAGGTTGTGACAAATGAATTATTATGCTTGAAAATGTCTTTGTGTATGTATTGCTTACAACACTACATGTGTGTATGCAAGTTGTATCCAATGGCTTTAAAAGTTATGAAGACATAGGTGAGGTGTAAAAAATGTTTTACAAACCAATGTGATTATGGGAGCAATGATAATCAAAGGGAGTAGAAGTAGTTTTTAATAATTGAAACACACAAAGGTGATATTGTTAAAGTTATATGAGTAACATAATATAAAAGGCAATGATATCATCCCCCTATTTAAATGTTGCATTTGTTATTCTAACAAGTGGTGTTTGAAATGATAGAATGTGTAAGAGCCCAGCTATGGTGATAAATCATTAAGACAACTTGTAAATTTTATCATTATATGTATTATAATGATGTTTTGAAGCCTTGCAAATTAAAATATTACTTTGTTGAACAATTAAACCGTTCATATGTGCACCAATTCCACAACATAATGATAGATTGGGAGGTAAACCATCATCTATTGCAAATTTTCATCACAACTATTTCCAAATATTCACTCCATGATCTATCAAACTTGAATCTGTATGGAAAATTATCAAATTGTGATAGTTTTTGTGTACACCATAGCTTTGCATATCAAAACTTCATGAAGAGATTATTAGGTCACCAAGAATTGTCAAGACTCTATAAATTTAGTCTATTTTGCAATTGAAGTTTTATTAACATTGTGTGCACATTCTTCTTAACTATTGGGCATTTTGTCGCAACCCCACTTTGAGGCAAGTGTGAGGATGAAACTTGCACTCCCAAAAGTGGGAAATTGGGGTCCTCCGAGATCCCCGCAACTTCAGAGCTCAATTGCAGAGGTCAAAACACCTTGCCTTAAGGTGTTCTTTATACCGTTGGAAAGTTCTTGAAGTGTAGATGTCGAAAATGGCCTTGCATAAGCCATTTGGACATCTGTAGCATAAGTTATGGTCGAAAGAAGGGCTGGGAGTCAAATTGGCAGTTTGATTCCCAACCACTAAAAGTCAAGAATCGACCCAACCCCGATGTGTGCAGGTGGAGTGCGACACACCGTTGGAAAGCTTTTGAGGAGAGCTACAAGTTTGCTTTAGACCTCGTCCCAATCAAAGGTATGAGCCAGGAATTATGAGCTCCCAAAGTCCTGGGAGTCTAATCCGGGACAGTTTCGGGACTCCTCCTTGGGAGTCATGGGATTAAAAGCCATTCGAATGTAGGTGCGGTGGAGCAATGCAGAGAATACTATATGGGGGAAGGTGGTGGCTTCCCCCGAGTTCGGGCCGTGGTGAGTCAAATGAGTTCGTGTTGCCCGTGGCTTGTCCCAACACCAAAAGTGTTTCCGAAGGTAAACTAACCAACTTGTGGTTGGTTTTGATGCAGGACCGAGTAACTAAATAATTGTCGCTCTTCCTAGTCTAATCTCGGAGCTTTCAGCACGCCCCTCTCACCCCCTTTAGTGCTAGAAGCTAGGAACGGCACTAAGTTCCAACTACTTCCGCTCTTTAATATAGTTGGACCCATTTCGAGTCTAACAAGGAACTTGGGGGCGCGTCACATTTGATGTTCAACTATATGTTTAATTACATAATTACAAGTTTGTTAAAAAAAAATTCAAATCCTTTTGTCCATGACCCTAACTTTGGGCTTATGACAAAGGCTAAAACAAAACAAAAGGAACAAAACATGAAGTAAGGTAAAGGCAAGGAATGAATAAACATAAATGAAATAAATTCCCAAATCAAGTGGGAGAATCACCCTTTAACCTTTCAAGTTGCATTCCCACTTTGAAAGTTGACACTCCCAAGGAGTGCTATATTTTTTAATGAGACTAGAAAGGTGAAAATATGTTTGGGGTCAAATGATTTTGATACCAATGGAAATTAGGTCTCAATGATGGTTTTTGGGTTGAAATGCTAAAGAATAGAACATGATTCTTGACCATTTAAAATGTGATGTGGAGGAGTAAATGATGTTTAAATAAAAGGCCTAACATGGATTTTAAGAGCTTTTTACAAGGGGTACATGATAATCATGTCACATATGTATGGAGAATGTGTTCCCTAGGAGTTATGAACCCCTTAAAAATCATGGGATGTAAAAGTGTTTTGATTTCAAAAAAGAGATTTTTGAAATTTATGGGAAAAAATCATTCAAACATAGTTTTTATAAAGACATGCATATTATATTATAACAAAAGTAATGCATGCCACATTAATACAAGTGGTTGAGCCTATGTGAACCTATGATTAATTTTGGCTTAAAATCACACACACTACCTATATGAAATATGTATTCAATATATAATACAACAATCTCATATAATAAACAAAATATAAGTACATACATTCTTTTATTGTATAATTATATACACAAATCCTTTGAAATCCATTTTCATCTTTTGCAACTTGCATATATGATCTACCATATTCAATATATATAATGTTATTTCTTTTGTGTCTCTCTTGTTGTTTCCCATTCATAAATGATTCTTCTCATGGTGCTAGAATCACAATGATGATGAATTAGAATCACTTTTAAGAATGGGAGATTTATTATGATATTTGAATTAACATAAGTTTAAATTTTCAAAACAAAATTGACAATAAACAACTATATACAAACAAGACTCAATTATCACTACTATTGTTAAAACAAGAAAACATCTATCTTTAACATTGAACAAAATAAAATTGTAAATTGTAAATAGCACAATGTAATTTATAAGTCAACTAGAACTTGAAAAAGTTGATGGAAGGGTGAATGCAAGACATGGTAGTTCACTTTTGGACTCATAATTATGTCAATTTCTATAGGGTACCCTTTCCTTAGACACCTATAACCAATTGACAATTGAATTTAAATTAACAACTTGATTATGAATACACCTATGTAATTATGTTAAGATAAATATAGACCTAATTTTTTTTATGGGCTTTGGATTGGTCAATTAATTCGAATGGTCAAAAAATTAAAACTAAAATCTTTGTATTGAATTTCATTCCAAATTATTTATAATGACACAATATGTGATGTAACATGAAATAATAGATTTTTATGTGAAATATTTTTTTCAAAAATCAAAGCCAAATTCTAACAAGAGATTCTTGAATGGCTAGAATTGAACAATATTTTCATAAGTTCCTAGAGTTGTTTTTGCTCAATTTCCAATTTTTTTCTCCAAAGGTGCATATATTTTGGAATCTTTGCCTAGACTTCCTTTAATGTGGACTTTATTGCTTTTGATAGATGGTTTTATTACCATTTAACCAGTCATACCATAATAATTTTCAATTTCAACACTATAGAATGTACTTTTGTGGATCTTGTTTTTTCAAAAAACAAACATTCAAAATTCAAATTTTAACAACAATTAGAAATGTTTAAAAAGATAACATACAAGTCAAATATATATATTTGATGGATTTTACTTTAATATTTAATAAAAACATAAAGTAACATTGACTTTCAAAACAAAAAAATTGAATGGTTATTAGTTGATGGTATTGAACCAAAACCAATGAACTTGACAATAACACAACTTACTACTAACATACTTCCATTACCTACTACATATGTGTTTAGGCAACAAAACATAGATACATTATCTTTAACAAATTAATAAATAATTTCCTAAATAATAATGTAGTATACCATCTTCAATCATGTTTTGCAAGTTCAAGATTAACATGGATTAATTTAATAAAGCTTTTTGAGTTAAAAGATGGTGTGACAAAAATGTATCTAAAAAATGGATGTCACACATTGAAAATGATAGAAAATGATCATGTTATTATTAACAATGCTTTTCATGAGAATTAAGTTCAATGTCACCATTGGGTTTTTGTCTACCAAATTACATGCAATACCATGTACCCGAGTAGTTAAGATATATTGCAAAGTTACAATATGTTATCAACAAGCAATGTGAGAATGGGAACATGCACACATAAACATCCTCAAACAAGGAATTAATGTAAGGTGTATTATCAAGTTTGAGTACAAGAGCACCACTCATTCTAAGCAACTTGGTAAAGACTACTCTTTGCCCCTCCTTATATCTCCATTCTCCTTCTTGACTCCTCAAACCCTTTCATCATTCTGGCAGTCCCATGAATTTGACAAGTAACAGGATGACAACCAAACTTGGTAGGGCCCTATTGAATAGTACTTTGTTGAATCTCGGTAGGGTGTCTACTTGAATTTGGTTAAACAACTAACTTAGTTTGATAGACAGATTCCATGATTTTGGTAGGGTTAGTCCTAAGACTTCTATAATTATACATTACTCCCTATTTTGGTAAATGTTATATTCCTAACATTATCCCCCCCTTAGGACCTCAATGTCCACACAAGGTCATCAATTTTCTAAGTAGGTCTATTATTTGCAAGAAGCTACTAGCTAAGATTAGTAGATGTCAATTGAGGTTAAGAATTCGTTGATATCATCATTGGAATCAACCTTTGATGCAGAATTCTCCCTTGACACTATTCTTGGAAGAAACTTAAGATGCGCCTTATCCTTTTTAGGAACAATGGGTGTCACAAGCATTATTGGAACTCACACAACATTAGATTCCTTGGGTTCTTTCAAAGCTGCATTACTAGGTGATCTACTATGAAAATGGCAATTCATAATGTCATTGAGCTCCTTCCAAAATGTGTTTAAGCCACGTGCATATTTGGTCCTTTTGTTGTGCAATGCCAAGTGATCAATGTCATTACTTCCTTCAATATGTCTTTGAGTGCATAACTTTCTAATAAATATTCCAGCCTTTGCGCCCACTATTGTGTTTCCATGGAATCCTCTTTCACCTTTTCTTCAATTATATCTGGTACAGGGTCCCTTTTGGCCATGACAAAAGTGGGCTTATGACTACTTATCATGGTATGCTTCAGGTAGAACTTGTTGTACCCCATCTCCAACTTGTGCTAATATTGCAATGCATATGCACCTAAACAACCCATGAGATGCTCCAACACACCATAACCACGACTATTATAAAGAAAATATAGATGCAAAGAATATTATATGCTAAGTATATTGAAACTCCTCATCCTATATCTTCCACATATGTTCAAAATCCTCATGAGGATTTTAACATTGAGCATAGGTGGAGCACATCCTACCAAAAGACATGTATGTAGGTGATAAATGAAGCAATACCCTTGCCAAATGAGGAATGATCGTTAGGGTATACTCCAACTTTTTCAAAATACACAGTATGTCATTTAGGTTGTATGGTTTCAACCCAATAATTTCCGCATAAGATGTTGGAGGAACAATTTTTGTTTGTTTGTTACAGATGGGGAAACGCATGCAACTTCGATAATGGTCTGTCATGGGAGAATGTTGTCATGGTGGAGAATCCTCAAGTGGATGTTTTAATTGAAATCCTATCACTACTAGAAATTATGTCATATGCAACCACCATGTTTGCAACTGGAATGCAACTGCCGGTCGCATGCAACTATGCAAGGTTTTTTATGCAACTACAATGGATTTTTGCCACCTTTTTGGGTGTGTATGCAACTATGGTGCAACTATGATCACCTTCATCGCAACCTTTGGATGATTTTTGTGATATATCATCGTATATATTTGATATGCATATACTCATAGTTGCATGTGCAACCAAAATAGGCCAACTATGGTCTTTTGGTAAGCTAGGTACACATTTTTTGTAGGCATGTCTAGGATTAGGGTTGCCTAGAAATGACAATCCCATTGATAAGGTTTAGGATATAGGTGAAAAATAACCTAATCTATTCTGCCACCTACCTAAGATAATGTAGTTATCCCCAACTTTTAGTAGCTTGCTCCATAAACATTTAGAAGACAATTGACAATGGAAGATATCAATTTTACTTACAATAGTTTATCACTTGATGAAGCAAAACAATGTATATGTGTATTCAACAATAAGGTCCAATTAATCCCCTCAAGATTACAATATGTGGGTTTGAGGGTTTAAATAATCTATTTTATTCCAACAATTATCCAATACAAGTGAGGGTCTCATGGCACATATACACCTTATAGTCCATGTAATGCATGAGTTTGTTCCAAAGTCAACCCTGATAGTCCTAAAGGGTTTAGGGTTTAAAAGATAGTGTCATTCATCCACTGTGAATATCGACAGGATGGTTTCATTACCCTAATCCAAATCTTTCATCTTTTGCAGCATGCTTGTTTTATTACAAGAAGCCAGCATGTGAAATACCTTGACAAGCTCAACACCCAGAGCACTACACTTGTTGTTTGCCATAGCTACTCCAGCTATAGTAGATTGCACTCCCAGTGTGGTCTGTAAATTTTTTTCATCCAACACACTGTCCAAAACCAGAGGTGTGTCAAAACAAAACCACTCATTGTTTATCAGTGTATAGCTAGAGAGACTTCTTCAAAGCTGATTATGTTGTATGGAGTATTCATATTCATGTTTTGACTTTAAGGCATAAGATATAAGACCCTACCGGAAATTCGAAAAGGTTGCAAATGCCACATGTTCAATACGGGTCTCTAGTCCA
>Ga0209208_10002347_pt1 | contig 27092 bp, 13 predicted proteins | sample S1TSphfallax_3_FD_187694 | JGI IMG/M metagenome (GOLD analysis project Ga0209208, IMG submission 187694) | Host-associated microbial communities from peat moss isolated from Minnesota, USA - S1T2_Fd - Sphagnum fallax MG (SPAdes) (version 2) | ecosystem: Host-associated > Plants > Peat moss >...
GCGACATTAAAAATTAAGGAGTTATATTATAATTGCAAATTAATTGCAAGATGTATATTTATATAATGCAATGTACGCATTGTATATACAGTTGTAGTCAACCATGGTTGACTTTGTTGACAAGTTGCATTTAGTTGCATGTAACAACTTCATCACAACTAGGATAAATTTAGTTATTAATCATTGACTATTTTGCAACAAATGTACGGCCGTGAGTAACACATATGATCATGCCATGTGTATACATTTCCATCACCCAATATACATGACATTTTAACTTGTTCGCAACTAGTATGCAATTCTATTTCAACTTAAAATTTGAAATTTAAAGATCTAAAATTTGGGTGAGAAACTTTTAAGCAAGTGACACATGGAAGTATATCAATAGATTTGCCCCAATGCATGAACGACCTTCATGCACTTATGTTTATTGTCAAGAAATTCAAGATGAAATTTAAAAAAATCTTTCTATTCAAACATTTTGTGTATTGCCTTGTTTTTTGGTGATGTAATTTTCATATCATGTGTTATAACTAAAATTATTATTTTTTTTAAAATTTAGAATTAAAACTAAAAGGTTGTTATAAAATAAATTATTTATTTAAATAACTTGAAAATTGAAAGCTTTTGTTTTTTATTTTGGAGGTTGAAGGTTTTTGTTCTTGCTATTTGAGATGTTGAATGATTTTATTTTTTTCTCTTGAAGGTTGAAGGTTTTTGTTCTTACCCTTAAAGAGGTTGAAGGCTTTTTTTTTTGTTTTTAGAGATTGAAGGTTCTTGTTCTTGCTCTTCGAGAAGTTAAAGGCTTTTATTTTTTCTTTTGAAGGTTGAAGGTTTTTGTTCTTACCCTTAAAGAGACTTTTGTTTTTGCTCTTGGAGGTTAAAGGTTCTTGTTCTTGCTCTTAAAGAGGTTGTAGGTTTATTTTTTCTTTTGGAGGTTGAAGGTTCTTGTTTTTGCTCTTAAAGAGGTTAAAGGCTTTTTTTTTTGCTCTTGGAGGTTGAAGGTTCTTGTTCTTGTTCTTGATATTGATACCAATTATGTTGATATTGGCAAGTTCCTCAAATTTATCTATTGTATGTCATTTATTAGACATGTTTCTTTTGTCCATAAGCCATTAAGTCATTATGATATTATATTTTTATAAAAATCAACTTGAAGTGAAAAATAACATATATATGAAAGGGCCATTGTTTTTTATTTTCATTTAATGTTTGTTTATGAACATGCCATGGAACTAAAAGTATGGGTGTTTTAGTGTCACAAAATGGCTCCAAATTATATTTGATATATGATATATATTCATGTATATTCAACCATTTTAGATCTTGAATGTTGGATCAAAACTGAAGTGGTTACAAATTGAAATGGATGTAAATCACTTTACATGATCTTGATCATTTGTTTACATTTTGACCATTAGATTGGGATGAAACAATTTAAAATGTTGTCATAAAATTGTATGCTTGTAATACCTATAGATACTATAATTGGGTAAAAACATAGTCAAAGGAAGCACCTAAACACAAGTGGACATTCCTTAAAACTGCATTATTATATGTTTGAAAGATCGCAATGGAAGCATAATAGTTTGGATTGGCATAATTATTTTTGGAATATTTTCCATTGATTGCAAAGTTTATGGGTGAAAATTCTTTAAGGTGTATCGGAATTTTGTTACAATGTCACCTTTTTTTGTCTTTTTTACCTAGTCATTTTTTTACCATGTAAAGACACATTTATGGATGATTATGATGGAATCTAGAATTGTAATAGTCTAAAATATAGTCCTTCTAAAATTTTTGACAACTTTTGATTAATTCTTTTTATGGGGATCAAAATATAGGGTAAAAAAGGACTACAGTAAGGAATAGGCCCTTTTTGTCCTATGTGGTACACCATAAAAGATTTTCACCCTTATAGGTTCAAAGCTTGAAACAAATGAAAAATTCTTTTGCATGTTCAAAGCACTCAAACCTCGAGAATGGATAGGTTTAGGGTTAAGCACCTAGTTTGTTTACCTACCCACCTAGCTTATTGAAAGCTTACCTAGGTGCCTAATGACCGAAGTATTTAAATAGGTTAGACCTACCTACTTAAAAACCCACCTAACCTATTTAGCTATGTAGGTTAGTTAAGCCGGGTAGGTATGTTATTTATTTACATGTACATGTACTTATAACCTACTTACCTACCCACAAACTTATTCACCTACCTACTTATTAATATCCATTTTGACCATCATTTTGATTAATAATCAAGTTGTTGGTCAATTTGATTAATCAAGATAACCATAAATATTAAAAATCTATATTTATTTTACTATAAATATGTTTAAAACAAAATTGAATCTTTTAATTAACAAAATGTGATTTTTGACCAAGTTTTTGGTCAAATAGATATAATAATCAAGTTGGACAACTTAAAAAGTTGTGATTTGTAATAATCATACAAGCTATAAACTACAAGCTACATAGATACTCACAGGGACAATAGACCACAACCACATGGTTTTCTTCTCCACCATAGGCCTTAAATTTCATGTCAAACATTGCATAAAGTTTATTTATATGAAAGTGTTTGATCCACCTTTCATCATTGTATTGTGTCATTAAAAAATGGGAGTACGAAGTTGTAGATTTGACCTTAATCATCACCAAACAATGCATAGACACAAGAAAGTTGAGATTAACGATGAAACAAAGGCTAAAACATTGTTCATTGCCTCAAATTTTAATTTTGCATCATCATTTGAGGATTATAGTAGACATTATGCTATGGAGTTCAATTGCTTCATGGCCATGCATTATCAAGTACTATGCTTGCAAAGTCAATTGTAAAAACATCATCAATATAATTGCTTTTAATTGATTCATCACACCTCTTTAGCACAAAAAGCAAAAAAGAACATGCACTTGAGTGAAAAAACAACTTGCAACTTGCAAAATAAGCACAAAAGTAGAAAAAGAAAAAGCAAAGCTACCTACAAACAAGCATAAAAATTAGAAAATAGGATATAAAAACTAGAGCAAGTTACAAAACAAGCACAAAAGTTAGAAAGCACCAATTGATAAAAAGGTAAACCAAAACTACTTGCAAACTAAAACATAACAAGTGCAAGTGATTTGTAAACAAAAGTGCAAATGAAGACAAAACAAGCATAAAAAAACTTATAGAACAAGTGCAAAACAAGTATAAAAGTTAGAAATTAAAGTACGAAAGAAGATAAAACAAAAATGGGAGTGATGAAGAATGACTAAAATGAAGAATGATTTTCTCTTCATTATATATTTTTTCTTTAATCACTTTCATTCACTCTTACTATCATAATAAACTTTTATGTGAAAGTCTTCCTTAAAAATTCATAGTTAAATTTTAATTAAGGACTTTTGAATGGTTAGAATTGAACCATAATTTCATAAGTTCCTAACATAGTTGTTAAATAATCTCAAATTTTAATTTTTTCTTTTAAAGGTGTATATATTTGGAATATGTAGGTGGGCTCCTATTAATATGGACTTTATTGCTCTTGATACATGGTTTTTATTACCATGCACCCATGATACAAGAAGAATTCAAAACTTTAACATTATAAAATGGACTTTTGTGAATTTTTTTTTTCAAAAAATGAGCCATCATAGCGTACATACACCCATTAGTGCATCACTTTAAACCATTTCCTTTTTTTTCACCTTTTCTTCCTTCTAGTTTGTTGGGCCTTGACCCACATTGTTGCATTCAATCTAAAGTTTTGATCTTTTACTTTATTTAACCTAGTTTCACACCAAGTGAACTTATTTTCTTGTTAAACTTTTAGACATGATAAAAATGGGTTTTTTTGTTGGGACTATTTAGACAAATTGGAATGAGTTTTTTTGTTCGGAATCTTTACATTGTGGGTGATTTGAGCAAGGGTTGGGTAGGGTTAGGGTTTGGTAAAGTGGGAAGGGTGGTGATAGGTTTTGGGGAGTTCTCATTGAAGTTTGTTTAATATTTTTTATTTGTTGTGATTGTTTTTGGGTGTGTTGCATATTGGTTGCCACATCTTCTTTGTGTGAATCTTCTTACTACTATTCTTTTTCCTTTATTTCATTATTTGAACATCTCCTTTTATCCTACTTGCAATAGTTCCAAAGTTTACAAGGGGATTCAAATTCATTGGACCAACATTTTTAGCTATAACAATGTTGTCATGTTCCATCATCAATTGTTCCTACTCCATGGCATCACATTAATGTTGATCTTGCTATTATCACAACTATTACCATTAACATTACATGGACAAAACCAAACCATGCAAAACAAAAAATGCAAAACATAGGTGAAATTTGTTGTTTTTTTCAAGGGGTGCAAAAAGTTGATTGTTTTGTTGGAAGGGTTTGACTTGGGCTTCTATGGATTGTTTGTTTGTGGCATTTTGTCTATTTTCTTTTCATTGTTTCTTAGGATTAGGAATGATAGTCAAGTCATCTTGTGGTAATAATAATTTGCCTTTGTAATAACACTTTATGTTTTGTACTTCCCTACCAAGGAAGACCCAACCATCACCCCTTTTGCATGTAATTGTTAATGTGTTGCAAAATGTTCACTCATTTTTTTGGGTTTTGGTTTTGTTCACAATGGTGATGTTCAAAATTTTGTTTGTGTCGTGTAAGGCAACAAAGGAGTGTGGAAGGGAAGAGACAATGGATATGGAAGGTTTTGTCGTTGTATTACCTTTCTTCCTTGTAGGTCAAATTCATTTGAAAGGACCTTATGTTTGCATGCACTTTTCACAACTATTGGCACACCGAAACGAATTTGAGCTACACTGGTCACTTCCCTTGCTTAGTAATTCTTTCAACTTTTTTTCTTTTCTTCAAGGTAATACCCATTATTTTGATTCAACTAGAAACAAGCCTTGGTTTTCTTGTTGTCTTGATATTTTAGGTTCATTGTCTTGAGCTAAAATTAACTAGGCAAAAGGGTGTTTTTGTCACCCCCCTCTCTCCACCTCCCCCTCTTGGAACACGATTTGTTTTTTTAAATTATTATTATATTTTAATGTTTTAAAAACTTTTTTTGGTTTTCACCATGAATTTTTACTCTACTAGTTGTTTTTTGTTTTCTTACTCATTATTTTTATTTTTTTACCATTTTTCACATTGATTTCCCAATTACATATTTATATGCTACTTTCACTCACATGCTCTTTCATTTATTAACAATGTTATCCATTTTTTTTCATGAATGATTTAATATCATTCATCATTCTCCAAGCTCCTATATGCACTTAGAAGTCTCAGATGCCTTTCTCCCATTCAAAACAAAGCCAACAAAATCTTGCAGGTTCACATCATTTTATAGTTGTTTCTGAAGAAGTGAAGTACAATTTTGGTTTTGGACCAAGGCCATCTTGGACTTCACAATTAGGCTTGTCATTTTGAAGCACTATTTGTCAACATTGAAAATAGGAAAGGAATAATTAAAAGCATTGGACATGGTCAGTAGAAAATCAAACATAAGACTTGGTAACAACATTCTCTCCAATCACAAAGGTTGACTCGATGATTCGGCATTTAGAAAGCAGCACAGTTTAGGCCCAGCTATTCTACAGCCTGCTTTGGTCTTGCCCAAGTTGGAGGTCAAAAGTGAAAACATCATCATTCGTGGAAATGAAATACCCACCAACCAATAGGCCTCCTTCCTTTTCCTTATTTGATATGCTTCTTGTGCCAGGAGGGAGTTCAGGAACTTGATGTTCCCCTTGTTGTTCACCCTCTTAGGTGGTTTTTTTTTTGTCTTCTTGGACATGGGTCCTTCCATTTTGTTCCTTGTTTTTCCCCTTTGTTTTGGGTGCTTTGGTTTTTTTTTATGATTGCGAGGGTTTCATCAATAGGGAGCCAGTATCAATGTTGGAAATCAAACATGAATTGAAAAGGCTGTATTCAATGGATAGTTACGTTTTACTCACTCCCTCACCTACTGAGTCACTGACTTGGTCGTGCCCTTAGCTGTCTAAATTCCATTTACTCTTTGGTCCTCAAACTCTAAGGATGTAGTCACATGCTCATAGGAAATAGGTGCTCTTTATCCTTCTACCTCTAGAATAACTTCAAAAGTTTGCAACTTTGAAGTTATTCAAACTTACTCCTTGGCTGTTAGCTAACAGGTGCATCCATGGAACCCTACAATATATGTTTCTTATGAATTTTGTGGTGTATCCAAAGTGACGATCCATATGAAGAAGATTTAGTGAAAGTGGTGGGCATTCATAGGATGATTTATAAAAAATGGCTATAAGCTAGATATGAAAGTACAAATTTCTAGTAATTTATTTATATATTTTTGGCTACTTATGGGAACCCAATACTAAAATCTGGTGAATTTTTCATTTTTTTTCCTGGGACAATTTAAACCCCCAAAATCACTTCATTTTCAAATTTTTAATTTTTTCTTTTCAATGAAAATTTTCCAGTAAAAAAGAAAAGAAAACCTTTAACAGTAGTTTTGTTCAGCTGAGCTGTGGTATAGGAGTGTGGGCAGATGCTTAAAATGGAAGCTTCATTGTCCTCCTAATGGAGTTTTAAGCAATGTTGGGTGGTGACACCTGATAACTGGTGGTTCTCATGGTGGATGTTAAAGATATATGAATGATGTTCTATAAACAATCAAAGAATTCTGATATATAACTGTGATTCTCAAAAATCTGATAACTTATTTCAATATATAACCCTTGTTCTAAAAACTCTAAGAACCAGTGAAGTAAACCTCGATAATTCTACCAGTCCGGGTTTATAGAGGGTTCTGTTGGTATGTATAGGTATGTAAGTGGATATGTATGTATGTTTTATAAGCTCAGTTCTAGATGGGATCACATTAATATGGCAAGTCCTAATCAAGTGCAGAGTTTTTCATGGTGAGTTTCTTCCATAAACCCAATAAATAAGTTTTTTTTGGAGGCTTTCACTAAATTTCAAATTCAGTAAACTTTTGTCAGATTCTACATCATTGGCTTCCAGTAGGTAGCCAACAATATAGAAGAATGCTTACAATCTTTTTACTTTTGTACTTTGTTTATAGCATAATTTGGCTAAATTATCTTGTGGATGATTATTACCATTTGGGCTACATCAAAGAATTGAAACCTTGACTCTGATTCTTCACTATGAAAGAATAAGGCTGACAATAGCCTGTGACCGGTGATGGGCAAATCCTGCTATAGTCAAATATAAGGCCTGGTGGGGCAGTTGTTGTTTGTTTTCCGTCCATTGACATTTTGCATACTAGTTCCCCAGCCCTCTCATCCGTGATGAATATCTACTCCAACTGTATAATGCTGTTAAATTTTGCTAGTTGACAACTGTGGAATCCCAGTTGACATTACCTGATGTGTAAATGCCGTTATCATTTGCCAGTTGCTGGATGAACTTTATGTCATACACAGTTAACATTCACTAGTTGACATCTACACCTTCAGCAAAAAGACTGCAAGAATGAACAAGATTTTCCTCACACAATGTACAGTTGAAGAATGTATCACTTGTGAACTTCATAATTATTATAATAGCTCTAAATGATGCAAAATAATTCCAGAAAAACAATGAGGAAAGGTTAAAGTTAGTTTCTAATTCATTAGATGGTACGCTCTAAATAGTTTCTAACAGATTTTTAGCTAGTTTCTACAGAAATAGCTCTAAATATCTACTAGCTGATTTGCAAGCTGCAGCTTAAGGCAGGAGGGTGGGGTATATATATCCTCATTCTGTTTCACCAAATTGTTAAGTGTAATTGTAAACATAAAAAACTCAGAGAAAGTTCCTAACTGTATTTGGAAGGTTTTTGTTGTCCACGAGTATATGAGGGATATTATGCCTTCTCCTCACAAGTGGAAGGCACAATATTATGCCTACTCATAGGTGTAAGATACCTCCCACTGGTAAGGAGTAGGTGTAAAGATCGTTCCCCTTCCTACGCCTCTTGTCTAGGTGTGTTTCTGTACTAGAGAACAAGCACTAAGTGTTGGTTATGGCTCCCATAATCCCAACCCAGTGCCTGCTCCTGGCGTAAAGGTCTGAACCTGCTCCTTAGGCAGATCTCAAAGTAGCTAAGTAGGTCTTAAAACAGTCTAGGTAGGTAGGAAACGATAGAATTTGCCACTGGGGCAATTTATGGAAAATAAAAACGCCTGAAAACCTGCTGAATCGGCAGGTTCAGACCTTTATGTTCATGATAACTTTCACATTGTGCATTTTGATGGGTGAAGCCCAAAGGCCGGGGACATTCCCAAATTGGGGGCTATCATTAATCGAAGGCCCCATCCTAGGCCCCTTATTTTGAGAATGGCCCCACACTGGGGATTTAACCTGCACATACAATCCTGCAGAGAGTTGGATACCATCCTTTGTATTAGGGGTTGTACAATGTTGAAGACATATACTTTTAAGGGCAACTTTAGACGAAGGTCCAATGTCCAGGGACCAATGAATTCAAACAATCTTATTGGTCGAAAGCTTTAAATTGGTCCCAAGGCCTTTGGACGAGGGTCCGATTCCAAAAAGTGGCAAATTTAGGCTAAACCTACATGGCACCTGTTTTGAAGGGAAAATCAATTGGTTCGGCAGAAAACAAAGTGCTAAAAGGAGAGCTCCTCATTTGAAGAACCAAGAATCAGTCTAGGGACCAAGGTACCCTCCAACTCAAGGATTCAATTTCAGTCCAAATTGGTTCCTAGGAAATTGGACCCTGGACCCTCGTCTAAAGTGGGCCTGAATGCCACATTTGGAATTGCCCCTTGCTGGACATGTTTGTATCCTTTTACATTTCTTCTTTAAGGGAAAAATAAAAACTCTCAGTAACATTAACTAGACAATCCCCCCCTCCCACTCTGTGTAACTTTCCCTGGTAAAATCAAAAACAGAATATGACAATAGAAAAGGTGTTTTTCGATTTTTAATCAACAAATTTAAATTTAAAACAATCCACATATTCATATATATGGTTTCCAAAAATATAAGGAGACCTAAATTTTCAAAACTTTTACATCTGACTGATAGCCAAATTTAGCTACATCTTCTTAGTACTTACCTATGACTGGACTTCAGCTACATCCCAAAATTGAAAAAACAGAAGTCTGCTCCTAATTGATAATAAGTTACATATTACAAGCTCCAATGACTTGTTTATGGTGGCTATTTTTGCTATTTAACAAATCATTTTGGGAGAAAAAAATTGTATAATGTCACATTTTGCAGTGTGAAGTGTTTTTCCAACAAAATGGAAAAACACTTTCATGAAATCAAGGGAAAAAAAACTCTTCAGAAAGAATATTCACAAAAATCCTATGTATGTGTCAAAATCATACTTTTCAGTTTTTTTTTTAAAAGAAAAAAATCCTCACAAAATATAAAGACTAGTCAAGAATCCAGCCTGTTTTATGGTGATTTGTTTTTCAAAATGGTGAAAATCTAGTGTTTTTGTGGTCCTAAGTTGCCAAATTTCAGAAAAAATCAATTTTAAACATTAAAATCACCAGATTATATCTTAAGTTCCAGCAGGTAGTAAAACATATAGAAGGAGCTAATTTTTTAAAACTTTGGTATTATGTTATCGCCAAATATGGCTAAGTGGTCTTACAGATGATCCCCTACTTTGACTAACATAAAAAATTTGAAAAGAAAGAAATAATGAGACTCATGAGTCACAACTCACAACTTGCAATGACTATTTTTGTGAAGAAATCTTGCAACTTGGCACATTTTTCAGAAAATGAAAAACATGGAATTTTTATTTTTTTTGAGATTGTTTTGTCATTTTTGAAATAAAAATAATCAAATTAGCCACATGTAGACCTAGTTGTCTCCTAAGTTGCCACTTGCCACTTTAGCAACAGTTTTTGTAAGAAAATGCTATATAGCCCACACCTAGGACAGTTGCCATTTAATGATAATTAATGCTGGGAATCCTCAGTGGACCTACTTGAGGAAGTTGGAAAAACAAAAAAACAAGTGAGGACCAGGGTTTTCTTTAAGGATTTTGTGATGTAGCCAAAGTGGTGATAATCCAGAAAATAATTTAGCCAAATTTGGCTACATAGTAGATGTGAAGGTAGAAAAAAAACAGAATCCTTCTATATTCTTAGCTACCTTCTGGAAGTTATCATAAGACTCTGGTTAAAAATTCGAAATCTGGCGAATTTGGGCCATTTTTCCCAAGAAAAATCCCTTTGTATAGGTCGAAATCATATTTTTCAGCTGGAAATTCTCCAGTAGAAGAAACAGTGGTGACGACATCTTGCCACTAGGTTGCTGTGATCACAGATTCTAAACTAAAGAAACAAGAGGAACACGATGTACCTCACTCAAATCGAGCGAGCCAAAGAAAAAATCGTCAATAAATAAGCTCAAGGGGAAGCAGTGGCGTTGACACTGAGATGCAGCTGTATCAAGTAAACCTGCCATCTGACACTCAGGACTCTGACTCGTTTCCCAACAGGCGGAAAACACACTTGTCATTAAGCGTTGTTTTCCCTGATTGCCACAGTAATTAATACAACGCGGTTGCCGTAGGCTGGATGAGCTGACCTAAGCATACAATTAATAACACAGTTGCTACACTGCAAGTACCACAAGTCTATCCATGCTAGAGCCTAAGTAGTTCGAGTACAATGAATGATAACGCGGATCTCGAGAGTCAACCGACTCGTGGCCAGGGTGAACCACACCTTCCCCCCCTGGTTCATTCACCGTCTGGAGGGAGGCCATTTAGCGTGCATAGTTGACCCAAGAAATGTTCAATTCAAAGGCCCTTGATTTGATATTAGGACGTCGTATTTACAGTGGTTAGAAGCAACTTGAATTAAATTCAGGGTTTTGCCCGTGGTACTGGTGCTCGTTCACACATTGGGCCGCGGTGTGTGGAGGGATACAGTTCTCCAAATTCAAGAGGTTTTTAAGTCACCTTACACTCGGAGTCAAGGCGAAGGTTGAACTCAAATGAAGCATTCCTATTCATGCAATTACTGAAATCGGCCGCAAGGGCTTTACACTATGAGTCAAGGCTGAAAATGAAAATAAGTTTTTAATCTACCACTTGATGGGCCAAGTCAGGCGCCAAGGCAGAAAAAGGATACCTATCAAGTTGGGAGGCCAATTTGCAACCCTTGAGGCCAATGTTGCTGCAATATAATATTGTTGTTTTCATGAAATTCACACCAGAGGATCAAAGGAAACCTTAAACCAAACATTATTTCTTTTCCTTGTTCGTCATTTTTTCTCTCTCTTCATTTTTTATTTTCTTGTTTAGCTTTTGTGCTTGTTTGTGAATGAGGGAAAGAGTTTCTAATTTTTTAATTTGGGATATGAAAAATGTTGGAGTGTTACATGAAAAGGGTGTAAGTTCTAATTCATTTCAGCCTTGTAAAGTTGCTAGGATTAACCTTGTTCATTGTTTGAAGATTCTTATTATTGAATAGGTATTCAAAAGTTGGCTTTCCATGAAACCACTTTTTATCCATAGCTCCATTTGTTTCCATAATGAAAAAATTCATCATTATCAATCCAATATAATGTTGATAAAATGCAAGTTACTGCAATGTCACAATTATAATAATAACATGTCAAATTGCCATGAAAAACAAAAAAGTTACAAAACAACCTATAGTTCCAAACCACATAACCTTGAAAACTGGTCTGATATTTACCTAAAAACAAATCAGTGAAACTGACCTACCTAAAAATCGACAATCTTGTTTCGTTGGGTAATTTGAAAATCATGGCAAGTATTAAAATTTCAAAAACTAAATCTTGGTTTATTGGGGGTCTTTGGAAATCATGGTGAGCATTAAAATCTCAAAAAAAAAATTCAAGAATTGAGCCGGTTCTTCGAAACCTTTACAGGAGTTGGCCCTGACAATTCTTTGAAAAAGGTCAGAACTACTCAACATTGCTCTTTGCCCACTTACAGAGGTAGTTATTGAACCAGTGCTGGGGGGAAAAGGAGGACTTATAGGATAGGTTACCAAGGTGGCGATTCAGCTGTGGATGAGTTGCGATCCATCCACAAGGCTTCTCTTTGCACCTCTTGCTGGCAATTTGAATGGCAAAAAAGGCCAAAAACATTTTTGCTCATCAAAAGAAATGCAATGAAAAAAGATCACCTGCAAAAGCAAAGAAAAAAATATCCCATCAAAAATAATGTAATAAAAAACAGTCATGTCACTAAATGAGGGGCCAGAGTGAAGCAACAACTATAAGTTGGCACCTTCACCTTTCAGGTGCTAGGACTACCCTTCAAGGCAACTTGAAATGTTAAATTTGAACTTAGACACCTGATTCAGCCTAATGGTTTAATATTCATAATGTTAAGAAGTAAGGGTTTTTAGTTTTTATCATGGTACTATCGTAGATGTTTATGTATTCTTTTTCAACTTATTTAGGCCTAAAGAAAGGGGATTTTTGAAAAAACAACGCCACCTAAAGCCACTTTGGAGCATTGCAGTTGGGAATTTTAAATGTTTTGATGCGAGTGTCATTTATGTGGCATAAAGTTGAAGAATATGGATTGAAGGCTGTTGTTTGAAGTGTGATGCAACATGAAAAATTTAGAAATTCTAAGTTTGGATTAATTGTAAGTTCACGCTTTTTTTCATTCTTGTTAATTTCATATGCTTTGCAATTTTATTTTATTTTCAATTTTGTAATGTAATCAAATTGGCAATCAGCAACAAGAAGATTTAACCAAATTTGGCTATAAATCAGACCTGATTTTTAATTGTAAAAATTTAATATATTCTGGCTACTGCTGGAACCTATTGTCAAAATCTGGTGATTTGATTCTTATTTTCAAAATTTGGTGTAGTGTAAATTTTCTTCACAAAAATCCTGTGCATGTGTCAAAATCATATTTTCAAGTCGAAAAAATGTAAAAATTCTCCAGAAGAAAACCATTGATGCCTTGTGTTCACATTTAAATGTGAAAGTTCAAAAAATTTCAAGTCATCATGTGGAAACGTGTTGGTTAAAATTGCCCATGACTTTGAAATGCAAAATGACACCTAAGTTGTGACCAAAACAAACAGAGAGGGTTTCAAGAAAACAGAAAGTAAGGAAAATCGTCAAAATGCACCATTGTTCATAAAGTGTTTCCAATGGACTGTGCACTGGTGGGTTCTGCGTTGTCACCCCATCCTGGTGCTTGTGTTCCTGCTGTCTGCACTCTTTTGCAACGGCTAGCTACACCACCCACCTTGGGAAGGAGGGACAGCATTTTGTACCAGTAGGGATATAATAAGCACACTGATCCAACATAAATGGCAAAGAAAAACTCAAACCCACATATGATTGTAAGGCATCCTGCAATAATTTAAAAGTGACAAAAGCCAAACCCAAGACGACAGTGGCGTTCTCTCCCTTGATTGCTTCTACTCAAAAAAACAAAGAAAAAGAGAGAGAGAGCAAAAGCTGCCTGCTAAAGGAATGAACAAGAAGGAGCCTGCGAGTAAGTAAAGCAGTGATGGGTTTCGTCAGCAAGCTGGGTTTTCCTCTCTGAAGCCAACCCAACTAGCCAATAACCGTCCACTTGTGAACAAGGATTACATGTAAGTATTCGTTTGAAATTGTTCTGCAAGAATCAGATCTACGCTGTTAGCTCTCCCTCTTATTTTACTTTTGAATGTTTCTTCAAAGTTCATGAATAAGTAAATATTGTTCACAGGAAGTCAGTGGATCTTCGAGCTAGGTGTAACCAGTAATGAGTATTTTCTTACTGTGAACATCTTTCAAGAGATGAGCTGAAGTACAATATCACTCTTATACGAGGTTTTTGTAATCACTTAATCACAGGTTTTGTCGAGAGTAAGTGGGTATTAGAAATTGCACCAGACCCCCTTACTGATAATCATGGTTATAAAAATTCAAATACCCAGTTTTTATATACATTACTATGATTATCAAAAAAATAATCAAGTACCTGATTTATATATATAGTCACAGTTTTCAATTTTTTTGAAAAAGTCAAATAACCTCCTGGAAAATTGCCAGGGCTTTGTCAGTTCTTTCATGAAACAGTTCTTTGAATCTGATTTTTTTCAAATACCCACCCCACATTGGTTTGGTCTGCCAAAAAAATGTGATTAAAATAGAAGAGTGAAAACACTATGTACACAGTACTATGCCTTCTCAATGTTTCAATATGAAGTGACTAATGAGAAGTCTATGCCAGTGTTTTTTCCCCCAATTTTGTGATGTAATCCATACAAAGACTTACTCAAACTTGACTATATAAAAAAATTGAAGAAAATTCACGCATCCTTATTTTTCACCATTTTGAAAAAGAAATTCACCTTCAACATCCACCAAAAAAAAAGGGTCCATGCTACTCTTGATCGTATTGAAAGCAATAGGGAATGTGGGTTTACTTATGAGGTAATGCCCTTCAAATGCATCTATTTGAAGTCACAAATTAGATGTATCTATGAAGAAAGGTAATTTGTTTGATTTGCTTTTTATGTTGAGATATCTCAAATTGTAGTGCCTCTTGCCCCACTCTTAATGAGTAGAGGTGCACCAAGTTAGTTTCATAATGTTTCAACCTACGATGATGAAGTTATCAAATATTGAACAATTTTGATTGAGAACTTATTTAAATCAAAACTAAAAATTATATGGGAATTTGGGCACACTCTTGGTATTGTTGGAAAGTCCTCACTGAGTAGGATTTCAGGACAGTGATTTAAAAAAATTTAAACCTAAGGTGCAGGAGATATTAATATTTGAGTAAAATTTTGTCATTGGAAATTCAATTAAACTATACAAAATTGTTTTGAAAGGAAAAATTAGTTGGGTAACTAGTTCACACTTGGGCCAATGTCACAAGCTACACTAATTCCCCATGAAATCAAACCATGGGAAATTCTCCCATAGCTTTTGCATTGAATATATTTTTTATTTCCACCTATTGCAGAACCACCACCTTATCCCAGTGTTTTTTTTAATTTTCAAAATTTTGAGTTCAAAATGGTAGTGAAGTCTTTTTTTAAAACAATTCCCAAAAACTTGTCCAAAAAATCACAAAATAGGGAAAATCACAGTCTAATCGTTGCTGTGCTTCTGTCTCCCAAAAACCTAGCACTCCGTTCTACACCAAATCTGCAGTGAGAACAGTCCTCCGAGCTTTAAAGTTCTGCAAGTGTTTTGATTACATTTTGCCACAATACATCAAATTTGAATTTTTTTGGTTATATTGTATCAATCGAAGTTGAGGTGCGATTTGGAAGCAAGCTGCTGTGATGCCTTCCAATCGGAGGGAGATCCTGCTCACATCTCATATTTAGGTCCTGAACACAATTCAAAAATGGCTAGGGCAAACATATATTTTCATGAATATCGTGTTGCCACAAAAGTATTAGGTTATGGCATTTTGAAAAAGCAATTGACCCTAAGAAGCTTAAGATGAAAAGAAGGGTGGAATATCTCTGGTGTGACAATTACATGAATGTAGTTAACACAATTTACTAAGGGAAACATACTATTTGCAACTCCTGGGAAAAAAACTCTGGTGGTATTGCACATCTTGTGTGAAAAACACAGGGTTGATACTGTTTGGAATCTGGATGTAGCTAAATTTGTGTTTCCTTTAGGGTTAGAGACTACAGAAAGACTAGTTATTTTGATTTTTTGGGAACCGTAGTTACCAACCATAGGAACCACCCTAATAACCATCAGGTGTGTGCTCTTGCTCAGCCATACCTGCCCAACACTGCTACAGACCAGTGTTGGGCAGTTCTTTGATTCTGAACTGACCGCCCATCAGATGTCAGACTGGGGTATATATGAAATTATCCAACAGAGGCCAAAATTTGAAATACCTTTCCCTGGCTCCCACCTGGAAAAGTGGGGCCCTAATAACCACTCAATACTGTGGCCCCTGGCAGTGGAAGTGACAGTGCAGCGAATTCACTTCATCGCTCACATCTTTCCTACTGATGCCGTGTTTTATTTGAGGAATTTTTACACGACGGCCAAAAAAACAGATGTTATGTGAAAATGTGCTAAAGTCAGCATATTTTGAGAGATTTCTTTTCACGAAATTGCTATTTAGACCAGTGATTTTTTTGCGCGATTTCCGCCATTTATGATTTTTTTTGAAAAACTACTATTATATCATAAATTCCTATTTCTTGAAAAAAAAATCACCAAAAAAGGAAAAAAATCCAAAATTTGCAAGAATTGCTTACAATATGAGAAAAGGTGCTTAAGATTTTCTACTTTCGTATTTTCAAAATCGCCAAATTTGGCTAAATATATTAATACACGATTGCCGCTTGCTCACATCACAAAATTGAAAAATAAAAATAAAAACACTGATTTAGACATGAGCTCCTCAAGGTCGCCAGAACAAAGCGGGATCGTAAAAATTTCTACTTTGCTGCCTGAGCTCTAGACAAATTTGGTTCTTTCTTTCTTTCTTTCTTTCTTTTAATTTAACGTCAATACCCGGACCAGAGAGATCCATTTGACGACGATCCCAGTCCACCTACTTGACAAAGTTGGGGGAAAAAACCCCGTGATGCAGACAAAAGGACCCGCATGATAATTCATCAGTGACTCCTGAGTCAATACTGATGGCAGGAGTGACTTTGGGATGTCATGCGCAAAGGCGTTGATTATGACCCTTTGACATTCTCAAAATCAAGGCTCTCCAGGAGCCATCAGATCGTCAATCGTGCGGGATGGGAGGGCACATATACCACTTTGACCCTCTAGTGCTTTAAAGGACGGTGCTGGTCGATGGGGAGGTCGCCGCAGCATTCGTGTCTAATCTACAGCACATTGTTCAGGGAAGACGTAAGACAGTGGTCCGTTTTCTGGTGGGCTGATGATAGCTACGTAGAGCCCCAGGCCAGAGTGAACCAGCCAGCACCCACAAGCACATCATCAAGGATGGATGGTAAGTGGTCAAGAAACAGTTTTCTGTTGGCTCCAGTTCCCCATGTTGGTTAGCTTAGTTGCATTTATTTCTTCCTACCTACCTATTAACAACTCGCTTGCTACTAGGTAGGTAATAAAACCCAGCAATTACTATGTATAAACTATAAACCATCTACTTACTCAGTGCTCACCTATTTTCCTACCTATCTACCTCTCTCTCTCTATATATATATAGATAGGACTTCCTTCTCAGATAAAGGGTTACCCAAGTCAAACCAGATATTAACTCAATTGAGGTTCATCCACAGCTGAGTAGGTCCCCATGTTGCTCCAAAAAAAAATTACCTCCCTATTAACAACCTGTCTCTTACTAGGTATATAATATGACCATGCCCTTAAACTATAAAAACATTACTTACCTAGTAGTCACCTATACTTCTTACAGAATGGGTTACCCGTGTGAAACCAGATAATAATTCAATAGAGGTTCATCCACCATTGAGATATATGCGGCATCCAGTGGATGGTGCGATGGTGCACTCTGGCCAGTGCCCGACAGACAGGCAGCTGTTTCAATTGTGGGGTGGTGGGGGTTGCATGTACCCCGTCCAACGGAACAGGGGTGGACCAGGATCATGAGGCATTGTTGGCTTGGTTGTTTCCCAGCTTGTTCAATTTTTAGACAATATTAGAACCGACATAAATAGGTACTAGTGTGCGTGATACGAGGGTTTGACTCTACTTTATTAATGCGTACCCTATCATCATCTTCTATATAGACCATATTCTGCAGGAGTTGAGAGCTTGTCATTTACGTCTTTTATTTCTTTGGTTGGGGTGGTGGGTCGGTTTTTCGCCCTTTCTGGCAACTAGACTGGCATCAGCTCTGACGGTCCAACCTTACTCTGTTAGTCTTGCAAGGATATTCTCTCATCTGTAGCCCTACCTGATAAGCTTCAACATCATGACATAGTTCAGCCTGCTGCGTACTCACTATATTCACAAGCGCCGGGCGCACAACACTCGCAGATGTTTGAGTCTAAAATTCTTTCCTCAAGCATTTCATTCAGTTCAAAGTTGTCAACTAGTTTGGTCTAGGAGAAGTCATGCAGTTTTAAGTTTTCAACTAGTTAGTTGTCCAGAAGGAGAAGAGTATCGGGAGGTCGGTCGATTCAGAGTAACTGCTTACCCGGATCTTTCAATACTAACGGCACCACAGTAGTGTAATGTCCCTCAGTTTAATCTTTTGTTTGAGTGCTGGTTCAGTAGTCTTTTTTAGTAGGAGTACATGAGAAGACTGTCTTCAGTGATCAATATGCCGACAACACTGATGCTAATGAGGGAACCCAGCTTGATAGAAAACTCTAGTATGGAAGCTTCAATACTTGGATTTTTGTTTATGTTTCTCTAGTTTTTGGGCACACTTCTAGGAACCGATATCAGCTGCTGGTGACTTTGATTCTAGAGTAGATTAGCAAGCGAAAGGCAACCGGCTGGCTTCCAAAGGCGAGAGATTGAGACCTCTCGACAGGAGAGAGAGAGAGAGAGAGAGAAAATAGGCGATTTCAGAGTAGTGGTGAACGTTTGTTTGTTGCTAGTAGTAGTGGCATTAGATTGTGTAGAGTATAGTGCGCATGAGATATTCAGGTATGGCTTTGGGAGTCTTGGAGGTGCTGCTGCCCGGGAAGCAGCTTGATGGCAGTCGACTGGTGGAGGAGCTGGTGGATGATCCCTGCTGCAGCAGAGAGCAGCTGCAGCTTCAACCAGCTGTATCCGTCCCTGCGTTCTTTACCTGCCCGATCTCGCTGGACTTGATGAGTGATCCTGTGACCTTAAGCACGGGGATGACATACGACCGTGCTAGCATTGAGCAGTGGCTGGGGGATGGCCATAACACATGTCCTGCAACTAATCAGGTGCTTGTAACCCAAGATCTTATCCCCAACCACACTCTTCGTCGACTTATTCAGGATTGGTGTGTCACCAATAGCGAAGTTTCTGGTGTAGAAAGGATTCCAACCCCGAGGAAGGCAGCAGTGGAGCAGGCTCAGCAGCATTTGAGGCGATTGGTAAATCGGATTGCACAAGGTTTTCTCATGGACGGTTCCCTGAAGAAGTTGTGGAGCTTAGCCAAGGAGGGTGCAGGTGAGAAGAACAGAAAATGCCTTGTGGAGGCAGGAGCGGTAACAATTCTAGCTGGTGCTCTAGGAGAACTTGGTATGGATATCACAAACAAATGTTCGAGTTCTAACAGGGATCTGATAGCAGCTTGTGAGGATGGGCTGGCGACGATCGCTCTAGTCCTCCCGCTGGCTGCAGAAAGTGACAAGAAGGCGCTGGCTGCTTCAAGACCCATGGCTGCTCTCTGTTGGGTTCTCTCTTTGGGAAGCACGGATGCTAAGATCAATGCAGCGGAAGTGATTCAGAGTGTACTGGCAGCTGACAGTAATCTGAAAGCAGTTGTGGGTTGTGCTGCAGCACCTGGAGCTATCCAAGGGCTTGTCTCGCTTTTGAAGCAAAATCAGATGTACCCTAGAGCTGTCCATGCGAGCTTGAAGTGTCTTTTATCACTCTGCATTCCCAAGAAGAACCGTTTAGCTGCTATAGACGCTGATGCTATCGGCGCTTTGATACAGCTGCTCCCTGCTGAAACTGAGAGAGGCAATATCGGGCATGCCTTCGCCCTGTTGGAGGTTCTTGCGAGCTGTGCGGAAGGACGTGAAGCAATCTCCAACCTTGAATCACTGGCTATCCCGATGATAGTCAAATCGATGGTGGGTATCTCGGAGCTAGCAACAGAGCACGCTGTCGCCGCCTTGTGGGCCATTATTTCATTCTCATCCAACCGCAGCGTTCTCCACACGGCGTTGCAAGCGGGAGCTTCCACCAAACTTCTGATGCTGCTCCCCAGTGAGTGCAGTCTACGTTCAAAACTCAAAGCTCGCGAAATTTTGAAGCTGCTTAATACGGATCATTGGAGTTGTTGTAACAATCCATGCCGCCCAACAGGCAGCAGACATGAAATGAAGTCATGCGTGGCCGTAACAAGCATGGTTTGATCAGCGCCTTTGCAGCTCATGAGTTCTTCATCTGATACTCAAGAGCCGCAAGTCCCTCCACAAAACCATGCTAGTCATATCTGACTTAGTCAGCCATTTGAGATGATTAACCTTGACTGTACAGTCATTATACTCACAACACTCCTACTGAAAAAGACATGGTTTTGTCATAATGCTAGATGTGCTATCGCATTATAGTCACAACACTACTAGTGGAAAAAACATGGTTTTGTTGTAGTGCCATCTGCTGCCGATTGGAGGTGGCGGTTGCTGCTGTGTGAAATTCCACCAATAGATCTCGCGATTAACTCGCGTGTCACCAGATGGTCAAATTCAAGGATTGCTAGTTTACAGCTCCTTTAGCCTAATTTAGGATAGATAATGCGCACCAGGGCGCACAAATTTAGATAAAATTAGAGATTCTTTCGGGATGTCTCCAAGTGAGTGAGCTCCCTTCAACATTTCAAAACAGACTTGTGCAACGACACCAAATATATTGTCTCGAGTAGTCGAAGATTCATTTCACAGTTACTACATTGTAGAGAGGGCTGGCCGATGAGGAATATGTATCATACCCATGACATGCATGAGAGGCTCCAGCGCTATGATCTAAGTTTTCCATTTTCACATCCATGGCCGGTGGTTTCTGTGAACTTGAAATTCAGTCTGTTGTTCAGCCCTCTTCTTGTCTTGCTTGTTGACTTACAGCATCTCCAGCGGTGTTCAGTATTGTAACCCTTCAAAAAAATATTTGTCGCATTCAAGTTTAGTTATTTATTTTTTCAACCCTACCCATAAAACTGAAATTGCAAATAGGTGGGAGACTACTAATAGCAAACCAAACTAATTACTTACACATGTACTTCAGTATCGCATCACCTACTATCGTTGGTTAACGTCCAAGTAGTTGCAAGACATGTTGTACTCCACTGTTTACCAGCAGCTAAGTTTTGTAGATACTAAAAATTCTCAGTTGCGCGTGTTGTGTTGTTTCTCTCTCACACAAAAGGCTTCGCCATTGCAAATCCAGTATCATTATTCAGTCCAGACTCGGAGGCGTCTTCCGCCGGTGTTTCTTCTTGACGTACACATACATTGTTGCATCACCTGTACTGCTGTCGTTGACGTCTCGTTCTCGTAGTCAACAAGTTGCAGCACGCTACCAGGCAGCTCCCGCAGCTCTTGACAAGGTAATAATTTTCAGTTACGTTTCACTACCTGAATTTAATCTTTGTATATTTTGTGGAACACATGAGCCAGTTTTTTATATGTAACGAAATAATAAAATTATTCTCTTAAAATGATAATTTTTTAATATATTATATATTAATTCTCATAATTTAATTCTAAGCACCTTACTCATATTTGTGTATATTATTAACTTACAAAATTAATAAGTTGCAACTTCTTTGTTTTTGAAGTCATTTGAAAAAGAATGGAAGTAACTTCCTTTGGGCTTTATGTTTTGCTCGTAGAAAAGTCCCACCGATGAAGATCCAATACCCTACCAATATTTTAATCTCAGAAGCATTATATTATCAGTATGTTGATCACCTAATGGTCTTTACTAAAGTGGTCGTCACTTTAATAATATTGTCTTTAATAATATTGTGCTCATGAATGTGTCCACTGATATTTGAGGAGCTTAGTTTGAAAAAAATTATGAGAACAATTGCTACAAAAGAATGTGGTTTTTCTCACACAGAATGTTGCGACTCATGGTGCAGAACATGTGGGACAGAAACTTTGTATTTTGATCCATTACAATGTACAATATATGGTGTTTATTGTGATATATATTATACTAAAATTACAAGAGAACACAGTTACCTATATGTTTTGCTATAACTTAATGTCAACTTGTGTAGTTTGGGGTAAGGTAACTGCAGTTGGGGTATTGAATCACAACTTTCAATAAGCAAAACCAGAGCACTGCTTAGATTGGACATATATTTTCCAGCGTGACCACTGCGCAGTAGAGCATTTGATACTGCTGTAGACCACTGCGCCTTGGCATTTGATACTACGTATAATGGAGGCAGCAGGAAGGGACAATGACGACCTCTTCAACTTCTGACAATTTTTATTCAGTTGTTGGGATTCGATCGAGGCGCCGATTGCACAGCAAAATAATGTCACTTGGCCTACACGTACATACGTGCCCCCGAAACCCCACCAACCAGTCTAAAGGTCAGCTGTGATGGTTGGTGTGACTCCCACTACTGACCGCAGCTGGACCAGACGTCGACGAGTTGGTATGTATGTATATGTTCTGCAGTGATAGATTACGATAAAAAATTACGGGACTCCGGACTCTGACAGGATGGAACGTAAGCTCAACTCAAGGGACCACTGGGGAGCAGGGTTTTTTTTTTCCCAATTTTTCAAGGAGACGGACTGGTGATCACCCACAAGAGGGATGAGCCAAATTTGGGTAGATGTCAGACAATGAAGTGGAATTTTTTGAAAAGCCTGCCTATTTTTGGCAACCACTAGGAACTCACTATCTAAATATGGCAATATGTGACTTTTTCTCCTCAAAATGTGGCGACTTTTGCTCTTCTTAAAACCCCCCCGCCCCAAAGCCTTTGCGCACTTCGCACTGGGTTTTAATTTGTTGCCACGGTGCAAGAATTCGCCAAAATAAGAAACAGCGCTGCTGGGGAGATGTGGAAACGAAAGCGCCTTTGATCTGCAGGAGGATTATAACTGAACTTACACATAATATCTTTAGTTTTTCAGGGAAGATCTGCTTATACATCTGGGGTGACTGAACCTGATGAGAGGAAATACAAGTTCAGATTTCTTTAAGCGACAGGTACTTTGTACATGTTTATGTGTACTATGGAATGGTCAAGCCCCCTGCCCATTATCCCTGCCCATTATGTTGGGTAAGGCGCCCTGTGAGCCCCTTGGAGCAAGTTAAGTGCTGCACCCAACATTTAATGGGCAAGGCTGAGACCATTCCATGAAATTAAGGTCTGGGGTGGCAGATTTAACTATGGTTAAATCTAAGCTCCATGTACCTGAGCGTAATGCTCACCATTTAAGACATTATGATTGTAAGCTCTCTCTCAGGGCTGGTGTGTGGACTTATTTAGCGGTTGCTTTTGCAGGTTTATGTATATGGTAAGGCTCTCCTCAAGGGGTTTAAGCTCATAAGCTCCCTATTCCTGAAGGCCTGTGTTTTGATCTTTCTTTAGGAAGTACATTTGCAGCAATGTTGTGGCGGATACATCTTTTACCCATATATACCCACTGGGTACAGATAGGGTAAATTTTATACCTATTGGCACAAATGAAACAGTTTAAGGAAAACCTCCTTAGCTTTCTCCTCTGCATTATCCCATTGGGTGAAAACTTTCTTAATATTCCAAAATGTGGACATTTTTCCCATTTTAAATAAATAAATAAATACATACATACATACCATGTTTTCACCCACCCAGGGGTATATGAAAAGAGAGTACCTGGAACCTACCCATCTACCAAAAACCATAATTTTTGTGAGCTTGAACCTAACCCTATGGAAAAAGCCAGTGCTAATATATACCATTACCCATTGAATAAATAAGTTCAAATAAATTATATGTTGTCCTTACCTCAGGATATATATCAAAAACAGTATACTTACAAAAGACTGGTTTGCCCCTTTATGTGTAGCCCCATTGATGTGGTTACGGTTGTAAGCTCCTAATACCCAATGGTTGGTAGTAGCAAACATATAGGGAGCTTACAACCGTGATATCAAAAATTTGGGAACCTTCTCTTGCGTTGAAACTAGTTTTAAACAGTATATAGCTAATCCAGCGGTCAAGAGGCCTTAGACAGGCAATGAAATGCCTTACACAGAAAAAGCCCACCCTCCACTCCTTGGCAGCACCCCACAATGAGTGAAAATTACCCCTACAATTGCCGGAAATGGCAGCGCAGAACAGCAACAAACTTTTATGTGCTTATAAAGAACTGTAGTGCAACCTGGCATTGAGATTTGTATCCAGAAATTAATACGAATAACACCTGAAGCATTGATCACATGTCATATAGGTTATAAAACATTAAATTAGCCATAGGTCCTTATTGCAGCAGTAGAAAAGTACTCTCTGCTTCTTTTTTCCGACCTGCCCATTTTCCTGACCAAAATGTGTCTGTTGGTGCCCAGGCAAATGTGCCTAGACACACTTTCCCCCCCGCCCTGTTATGCATGTTTTGGGCGTATAGTGCGCACACCTATTGAGGTCGGCCCTTGTCCCATACTAATGAAAAATAATTTACTTTTCTTCATCACAGGGCACTGGTAGATCAAACTGAAAATTTTGAGGAAGACTAGGAATTGTTATATCTACATAACGAATACTGTGAATCAGTGAGTACCTAAAGAGCATAGTATACCCTCATTTGGTAAGTATGAGGTGGACTCTCTTTATGGATGGGCAGGGGGGTCGCGGGGTGGTATGATGAACCACTGGACAGCCGGTGCTCTTCATCATCAGAGTACTCATCAGACTACTGACCCCCTTGATGTTGACTATTGGAAGACAATATGGGACCTCCATGATTCAAATAAATCTCTTGAGAGCAGTACATATCTGTAGCCAGTACTCGAGTCCTGACTCCTGACACCCAAGTGTGAAGCAGAGGTAACTGGTCTCATCAGGTCAGCTTAGTAGCAATTGCCAAGATGATGATCATCTCAACCCTTGAAGCTTGGACCCAAATTTCGTCAGGGAATTATTTGTATGGTCCTGAGTCCTGACATTGAGAATAAGTCAACTCCGCCAGCGTCCTTGATGAGAGCTTAAAGTGCAACTTGAAGTGGGAAGATACTACGCCAGGAAACCATAAGGACAACGTTATAGTTCTCCAACCTGGAATGCATAAGGGGCGCTACCTACTGATATTGTGCCATTAAATATGGTATCTGATTGATCCTGCAGATCCGGACATATTTTCTAAGGCCCTAGAGGCTAGAGCCTAGGTCTCCATCGCAAGTTTTCTACCAGTGTTGGGTAGATTCTTGACTTTCATGAAGAACCTCCAGTTTCGGTTCTTTTAAAAAATCTACAACAGCTTAGGCTCCAGTTCCACAAGAAAATGGAAACAATGAGTTAAGTTCTTGAAAAAAAGTAATTCAGGTTTTGGTTTCGGTTCTGGAAATCAGATCAGTTTTGGTCTGGTTCCAGGCAACCCAGTCCACGACTCCAGTTAACCCCAGTTCCAGACTCTTTTTCACTGAAACAAAATATTTTCAGAAGTTCCAGTTTTGGAACTCGAACAAGACCTGCCCAACACTGGTTGCAGTGGGTATTTTGGAATTTGGAGGAGGGAGGAAAGCTTCAAAGAAGGCATCGGGTGGTCTTCCCTCTCGCCAAATTTTACAGACCTCAAAATGCCCACTGCGCAGTATTGTCCTTTTGTTTGCAGGGATGCTTGTAAGTTGTGTGTGTGTGTAAGGTGAAGTGTGCCATGGCAGTGTTTAGGGAATTGGGCACAAGAAGATTGCCATTGGACAATTAAAGTGTCCTTGACTTCTTCTCTCTCAAGTAGGATGAGAAAAACCTGCTACCCAGTCTTTACGCAAGGCACAAATTGATGTCGTCTAACTGCAGTAGTAACACAACAGGTGGTAAGGGGGAAACCTGCAAACCGCCAATAAAACAAAGCACCCAAAAAAGGGTGAGAAAAAGGTACAAGATGGAAGGACCCAAGTCCTAGCAAAAAGAAAAACCCACCACTAGGGTAAACTGGCCGGTGACCAAACACTTAATCGCTCAGAGCAGGTCGGATCCAAGGGGAGGGGTCCCTTGTTTTTAGTGTTCAAACAAAACTTGAATTCCTCTTATTGGCGCATCTAGCACATTAAAAATCATCAAAAACAGAATAGAGTTGAGAAAGTTACAGCCCTCCAAAGTAAAAGAGTTCAAAAACTTAAAAAAACAAACCACCAAATGTTGCAAAGGCTGATTCCCAAACACCCAAAATATTCCTTGTATGTTACTTGTTACTATTCGAGTTCAGGGGCATTTGTAGAACTTTAAGTGGCGTTCCTATAGCACTTTAAATTGTTTAAAATGAATAAGAAATAAGAAAGTTATGAGATTTGAAAGAATGAAGAAAAATGAAAATAAATGCGTTTTACAATTTGAAAAAACGTATTTTCTTTACTGCTCTTTGTTGGCTGGTCATTTGGCTTTGCATTTCAAAGATTTGTAGGGCTTGAGAAGGTGCTCCTATAACATTTTAAATCACTCAAAATGGAGAGGAATTGAGAAAAGATATGCCAAAATGTTCAATCATAAGTAGGTGATCGATGATGGGCCAGTTTACCCTAGGGGCAGACTACAAGGGAACTAGAACAAATCAAGTACTCAAACCCGCCAATCCTGAGGAGCATATCACATAAGGAGAGGGGGAAAACACCTAAATATATATATTTAGCCTAAAAAAACTTCATAAAGTAATAGCATGCCTTGACATAGAAATTATTTGTGCTCAGTGCAATGTCACCAACAATTTCTTCCTATAAAATGAACACAAAATTGAAAAAGGAAGGCTTCCAGAACATTTCACGCTCCATGCCATGTTGGCACATTGATGCAGAAAAAATTCGACCTACTAATGCAAACACCCAAAGACCTTTATGATTTTAAAAAAAAATTGGTTTGCTAGGTATCGATTGTGATAAAAGCCATCCTTAACCTGAATCACAATTGTAGCAGCAACCCCACAAGATAGATTTGCATGTAGTATTAAATATGTTTGAATGGGTTCAAAGATGACAACATCAACCAACGTCTAAACAATATCCACCAAAACCATAATGTTGACCCATCGACATGTAAACTAAAAAAAAGGAGGTGGAAGAATGTGGGTTTTTTCACATAAAACATGAAATCCCACATCCTTCATAATAAACATAAAAGCATCCTACATAGCATCATGAGAAATTGTCCTTTCTTGCCATGGTGGCAACAAAGAAAGTGAATCCCCATAGGGTCCAAAGGTTGACTACAAATGTAATGTGACAAACCAAGAGCTTGAGGATGGGGGAGGGCCAATCAAATGTGTAATGCAATGAAAAAAAATTCTAAAGCCAATAAAAAAAAAAGTAAATTGGGTGAACAAACA